>Ga0182213_1000030_pt1 | contig 20599 bp, 40 predicted proteins | sample G5R1MG_22_FD_128399 | JGI IMG/M metagenome (GOLD analysis project Ga0182213, IMG submission 128399) | Switchgrass phyllosphere microbial communities from Michigan, USA - G5R4_MAIN_03OCT2016_LD1 MG | ecosystem: Host-associated > Plants > Phyllosphere > Phylloplane/Leaf | place: USA: Michigan... | reverse complement strand
TTCTGTTTTCATAATATATGATTTGGATCTTCTTTAAAATAGATTTGTCTTCCTATGGTACTGTCAAACTTTGATATAGCACATTGACCTTTTTCAGTCAAATCACGACATAGACCGTTGAAGTATCTTTGCTTAAATCCATGTTCTATTAACTCGTTTTTGATCAGCTTTTCAGGCTGGTAATATGATTCATACCAAGCCCAAAGTTTAAGTTTAGTGAAGTAGTCCACAGTTAAGCAGATAAGTTGGCTAAATGCCAACCTTTAGTCCAAGCATTTATGATAGCAACCGTTGCACCTTTGATGTGTTGATTAACTTCTACAAGAGACATGCAGTTCTTACTAAGACAAGGTGCTGCTTTAATTCCTTTATTGAAATCGTTAACACCAAATATTTTAGCTGCTTCTAATTGCGATTTGTCTAGTTGAGTTTTCATAATGCTTTTTATTTTGCTTATTCAAATATACAAGTAAAATACTAGTATGCAAATTATTTATACTTTATTTTTAATTTATTTTTACTTGTACGTTTTTTATATACCTTTACGGCATGAAAGAAGGTAAAAAGGTGCTTAGCATACAAACGGATCAATCTATTATAGATAAGCTAAAAGAGATATGTGAGGCTGACAAACGTAGTCAGGCTAAAACTATAGAGGTATTGATTGAGGCTAAGTATAAAGAGTTAAAGAAAGGATAGCTATTTCCGCTTCGGTTCATAGTAATGCGGATGGTGTCTGCGTTCGGGTTCTGCGACCACCCAGTATTCCATAATCAATTGCGTAATGCCAATCCCTAGTGTGATGGTGAAGTGTTTCATATGACGGTTCCTCCTTTAACGATGATGTCTTTCATATCTTATGTGGTTAATTAAAATATTCACTATGCTTCAATTCAGCCTCCAGTTCGGCACGTTTACGCTTCTTAACCCCTTTCACTAGCTCACGACCCGGACTACACATCCAACATGAACACGGTGTACTTGTAGTTCTATAGCAATTCCAGTCAGTAGGCGTTGTTTGTATGAATCCGAACCTACGTAACCTTGATACGAACTTTTGTTTAGCTACTAATGTTCGTTGTCCTTTGTTCATGATACGGGCTGTGTGGGTTTTGGTTGGTTCAGGAGGGCACGTGCTGCAACTTCTTTCTCGATGGCTTCGATTTCTTCGTCTACGTTTTCGACTATACCTAGAGTAGTGATAGCTGTTTTGATAGACATTAGCCCGGCACCGTATAGATTAACAACGTTATCGTATTTTTCCTTAGTGTTCTCTGGAATGGCTATGCCAAAAACGGGAACGATATCTAAAGTCACTGCAGATTCAACCGATTTATTGATCACTGCCATGTCAGCCTTTAAGAGATTAACACGCCTTTGATGCGCAATACCGATTGGACCTTGTTGTTTAGATAATGCACTGTTGATAGCTGGTGTAAATCTTAACTTAATACTGATACCTGGAATATCCCCTGTACCTGTTGAATCGAATATACTAGGATCTGGCGTTGATGTTTCTCTGTAAATATCAGTTATAAGGTTTTTACGCTCTTCATTAATAGATTCCTGCGCTCCTGCTGGTTCTACATATTTCAAGTCTGCACCTTCACCAGACATTTGAAATGTTTTACCCGTACTTGCCCTTGTTCCTACTGCTGAAATATCTCCTGTAGCCACTAATAAGGGCCTGCCGCTCGCCAAGTTTTCTTCCGCGGTATCACTGTCAGAAATTTCTCTTCTGTCTAATTTAGCCTGAACATCTTTTGTAGGCATCCTATCAGATACATGAAGAATACCTCTTAATTTACCTGAAAACGTTTTAACTGGCGATCCTTCAAGCTGCCAATCTGCACCTATTGATGTATAGGTAGTTTTAGTTTCAGAAGTAAACAACTCCATCTTTTCAACATCCTTACCGTCGATCTTTTGAGTATACAATCTAGCAACAGCAATAAGATCTTTATACTCATCAAAGAACGGTACTATTTGATCTCCATCTGCTGGTGATAAAATAACTACCCTATCTCTAAACGTGCTTAATGGTGCAATATCTCCCCAATAACCTTTTGGTGCTGGTTCTGTATACCATACCTCAAACACATAACCATAAATCAAACGCTTTTCTTCAATCTGCTGGTCAAGGTATGCCATCTTGTTATCAGAAATCGTTTTTTGGACCATAGCAAGTATGGTTTCTTCTTGCTTGTTTGTGGTATTTGCTTTATAAGTTACTGGCACACCTAATGCCATTCTAACCTGCCACGATACAATATCTTTATTGGTAGCAGATGGTATTCTATTTACCTCTTGGTATTCTGTTTTATAACCCGGTTCATTTGTTTCAGGATCATCTACACCCGTAGGCACATCAACCTTACGCATAGGGCGTACTTCTGGTCTGCACACACCGTGATTTTCAGGCTCCCAATTAATCGCATCTATATCAATTTCAGGAGCTAACTCCTTTACTTTATCGTATAGCTTTTTAGGCGCTGCCGATAACTCCTGAATCTCCTTTAAAGTCATGAAGTAAAATTACCTCGCGCGAATATGATATGATTACGTGGTGGCTTACTACGATATTCTAGTAAATTATTATTACATTTGTAACTTACATGTTACATTAAGATTATGATAATAAAAGTTAAGAGTGCTTATAAATTTCAGAAAGACTTCACATTACTCTGTGCAATGTGTGATATTGATCATCGTCAGATATTCAAATCGCAAACAGTAGGTGATTGGGTTAATATGGACGTTGATGATGATTTGATAGCGCAACTAAAAGCAGCAAATCCAAAAGCGACTGCATCCCTACTAAATTCCAGATAAAGCCCGGATTCCAAGTCCTTTTTTCTTGTTGATGAAGGCTAGATATTCTTTGTTGAATGCTGAGACTGTCATGTCTTTTATGGTATCGACTAAGTGACCATTAGGTTCATAGCTTACTCCAGACTTAGGATCAGTGATGCGTTTCTTTAGCATCGTACCGTCTCTGTCTGTTTTTGTTTCTATCAGGTCATTAATAGTTTCCTTGCAGTTCTCTCCTATCTCGTAATTGAGTCCTGGTATTTCATCAGCGAATATAGCATTGCAGAAATCAGCTATCCCGGCAACAGGTGGAGCAAACTTTAGCATCTTATCTTCAATCTTAAATCCTTCCTTTGCTATTGCCTCGGTGAATAAATCAAAGAATGATTTCTTATCATCACTGATTGTGGTCCGTGCCTTGGTTGACTTATCACCATAGATGAGCACACGTGAAGTATACCCGATCTTATTTAACCATAACCCAACATTACGCCCGGCCTTAGTTGCTGTATTGATAGGATCAACAGCAGGTAATTCATTAACTAATTTAATCTTCCAGCCCAATCCATTCTTTTCAAACTGCCACACAGTAACAGCAATATATGGGTAAACGTTGTTATCAATGCTTATGTGGAACAGATTATTGATATCCCATGAATTTGGCCGTATATGCTTATCTGTATCAAATTCACGTAAAAACTCATTACCTGTTTTCATTGCTACATCCCATTCCCCGTCGACAAAAATTCGATACTGATGTACAGGAAGCAACTTTAAAGCGTCTAAGTAATCTTGTGGTATATGAGGATTGTCAAATATCTTAGCTTGCAGATATGCTACACCTTCAGGTAATGTACCTGCTTTGAATTTATCATAAAACCGTTTCTTAACCCAATTTTGAGTAGGGTTACAACTCATCAGTATTTTGGTCGGGCATCCGGGGCTATGAAACCAAGATCCGGCGCGTTCAATAATTTTATCTAATGTAAGCTCTTGCACTTCATTAACCTCATCAATGAACGCTCCATTAAATTCAAGCCCTTTAAACCTATTTAAATCCTTATCTCGATCAAAGTTCTCTCCCATGAATAGGATTTGACTTTTATTTTTCCAGGTAAGCACTAAGTCAGTCTGATTGAATTGCTCAATCTCCTGCTGCCATCCCTTATCAATAAAGTTCTCTTTGAATGTCTTTAGGAGTGTGGCCTTTAATACTACGCTATCCTTGCGTAACATTACCCACCTGCTATTAGGATACATCTGGCATAGTGATATGATCATCATGCACCCAAAGTGGCTCTTAGCGCCTCTAATTGCGCCACCGTATAAAAGTATCCTGTTTTTTTGTAGAAGTATCTTAGCTTCCCTTTGTTTTGGAGTTGGCTTGAATACTATTGCATCCTGAATGTCTGGCTGCATTACTCACCTTCTCCCCAATCAATGATCAATGGCTTAACCATAGTGATTTTGTTGTCAATCTCTTGTTTATCACTCCATCCAAAGTTCTTCAAGGCAAATATAGCCCCAGTTGAATACCTCGAAAGTAATGCTTGCTCATAAGCTGATTCAACTTTTAACCGGGCTCTTTTTATAGTGTAAGAAAATTCACCATCTTTTTCATAGTCATAAATACTTTGGCGACTCTCAAAACCCAAGTACAATGCTAATCCCGTAATAGATGGTGTTTCAGGATCTCTAGTGAATTCTTTTTCCTTAACTGTATTTCCTTCCTCATCAATACTAGAAACTTCTTTAAACTCGCCTCTAATAAAGAAAAAGTATTCTTCGATTTTATTCTCTAAATCCTTTTGAGTTTTAAATAAAGAAGGACGTCCTGCACTCATATCGCCATTTCATATTGATGATCCCATTTGTTAATTGAGTAAGGGCGCATTGTATCGACAACAGCATCTACCTTCAACTCGAAGGGTCTTTTCGGACCAGTATAGAACGGCCTAAGCCAGCTGGAAATGTAGGACTTCAATCTATTCACTTCCTCAGCATGCTTTAGGCCAATACATTCAGCCATGATATCACGAACACCAACGGGTAGCTTACCAACTGCAGTTGCATCTTTACCATCTGTCTTGTGAGCAGGGATAAATGATACCGGGCAAAATACGCTGTACGTTGCTCCAATGAAAATATCGTTAACCTCCTGAGTTGGGAGCGTGGATGCGTACAGTGATACTGTGTTATCGTAGATCTGCTTCACCCTACCGACATGTTTAGCATTCAGCATTGGTGATGCTTTGCGAACAAACTCTTCATACCGACCTGGATCAGTATACCTCAAAATTCTAGCTGCGTAAACCTCTGCTTTCATATCCGCTGTGTTTCCTGTGTGCGTAACACAAAGTTACTAATTATATTTTGTATTGCAAATTGTTATGAAAATATTTTATAGTGGGCGCAACATCCCCTCATCTTGCCACTTTGCTATTTGCTTCCGAGACCAAGTAAAGTACTCGCCTGACTCTTTATGTAGGAAGGTGTCTAGGGTGTTGCCTAATGAACGGTTGCGCCAAGTAAGTTTGGTTTTACTCCAATCATCTTCTTCTCCTTCTGGTGTTTCAGTACTGACTAAACTAAAATTACCTTTGACAGTTAAGAACGATGGTGTAGGCGAAATGTATGCGCCAGATTTATCAATGATCATAGCACAGAGGTTAAATCAAACTTTACATACTCAGATCCTTTTTTAACAATTACTTTCTTGATGTCTATCTCGTAAATATCTCTATCATCAAAACCGTATTTCTTAACTAAGATGTCCAAAATGGGTTTGATGCCGTTATCTATGTCGCTGCACTTGTTACTGAACCCATACTCCAATGAGATTTTAAATGGTTTAGAGGGAATGATTAGCTTAGGCAGCATCAACAGTACATCATTTTGATATTTCGTGTACTTAGGAGTTTTAAACCTCCGGCCCTGCCAACACTCATTTACGCTCAATGGTTTAATATCAATCTTAATCATATCCCCTGTAATTGTTTATTCAATAATTCAATCTCTCTTTGAAGTTCGGTTATGGCTTGATCCTTTTGCTCGGACTCCCGGTACATTCTGCTCATCACCATTCTGAATTGCAAATTACGTTCTGCAGATAAGCTAAATGAGTCTAGCGACTTACGAAGGATGCTTAGTCTATCTTTTTGGTGTTTACTCTTTTCAGTCTCAGCGTTTTTAAGGTGGTATTCTGCTAGGTCAGATTCCATTTCGGTTATTACCCCCATTGCTACCATAATTTTAAGTGAGGGCTCTATTGAGTCCTGGTATTGGGCTAAGTATATTTCCGAAAGTTCCCAATATCTTTTTTCTTCCGGGGTCATGTTCTTGTTAGCCATATCAGAAAGGGGCGTCAGAAGGATTATGAACTTTATCGAACAATTGACTTGGTTGTAATGCCGAAGCTGGTTTATCCTCAGGGATTACCTCAACATTTTGATGCTCGTAAGCATACTTGTTTACATCGTTGATCCGTTCGAAGTATCTGTTTTTCTTCCAATCAAAATACATAGTTGTTTCTCCTTTCGTCGCTACTCCTTTGGGTTTCGCTTTATCAATACTGATTTGAACTTCATTCTCTTCGTAGCATCCACCCCTACCATTGTCTAAACCCGCTGGCGGCCTCCAAATTGTAATCCATGCCATTGCCTTACGAAACAATGCTTGACCTCCTGCTGCCTCTCTAGGTAGTGGTTTAGGGTAATATGCTTCTTTGCCAGGATTAACCAATTGTTGGCTGGTAGGGTGTAAGCTGATAAAAGCGTGTTTCTTGGTCTTTTTGCAATAGCGTCTAATATCCCCTACAAATTCTTCGATGTATAAATCCTGTCTGCCATTGAAACTAGCCATATCATGCTTAATCTCATTGTATGGTTCTGCCATTATGAAATCAATCACTTCGTCTCGATGCTCTTTCTCAAATTTATCAACCATGTCGAATAATTCCTTAATTGAAAATGCTTTGTCTTCGCTGTCTACGATAAGGAAAAACCAATCAATCATTGTTAGCGTTTGCTGGAACTCTTTATCTTCACAGTGGAACGGATTGCTTTTGTATGCTGACTTACCAGTTATTTTGTGGATTAACTCAGCAATAATTTCCTCTACACTTCCTGTTTCCGGGGAATAGATCAATGATCTTCTACCCTGCTTCATCTGATTTACCAGCAATTCAAATATAAATTCTGATTTACCGTGAGTTGGTGATCCTAGAATGAATGTGTAAGATCCTTCTTTGATTGAGTAAATTTCATCTAAGCCTTTAAACCCGGTGTTATAGCCCCGCTGTATTGTTGAGTTTCTAAGCGTCTCAACTTTTTCTCTAATACTTTCTAATCTCTTTATCATCAGTTTAGCGGTCTAATAACTCCTACCGTAGAACTTAGCCCGGTAGTAGTTGATGATTGATTTAAGAACATTTCTAGCTTTTCAGGTCGGAGAATAAATTCAGGAGTTAAGTACTTGAAATTGTTCTCTATGTGGTAAGGGTCTTTGTGTGCTTTCTGTATGGCCTTGGCAATTTCTTCTTTGGTGTAATCTTTAAGCCTTGCTTTTAGAGCTGCTTTCACCTTGTCTGTAACTTTGAATTGCCTATCACCAATCGAATTGAAATAAGTAACGAACTTAAGAGGATCTACAAACCCATCTTTAGATGGGGTATTAATACTTTCTTTTATATCATTAACAGTTACATTTACAGTATCATTTACAGTTGATTTTGTTAAGTCTTGTTGATCAGATTCAACACTTGTTGATTTTGTTGATTTACCCTTCTTTTCTTTAGCTAATTTCTTGGATTCTGCGCTTGCTTTTCCGGCTTCAGATCTCTTGTTTTTTATCTCTTCCCACTTCCTAAGATCCCTCTTTAATTGCTGTTTTATAGGTTCAAATGCAACCTCAATAAGAAGATCATCTGTAACCGGATTTTGGTCATTAACATACCTTAAAATATGTTTTAGCAGCTTCCCGGCCTGATCATCTTTGAGTTTTTCAACCATATGTATCATGTCAGAGTATAGTAATACTGATTTCTTGTTTTCAGCCATGGTTCAAATGATTTAGCATTTTATTTATTAGTTTATCTTGAAAGGCAATAAAAATAAACTCGAAATAACCATTGTAATTTGTGGCTAAGGAAACAGTATCTACTTCATCTAACTTGTACTTGAAGATATAGACTGAGCTATTACTAACTAAGCTTTTATGAACTTCAACATTCGAATAAGTGACTTTATGTGTTTTACAGAATTCAACAAAGGAATGACACGTTACGCACAAGGTTTCCAAATCATTTGTATCAGCATCCCATGGGTTTTTAAAATATTTATTATGATGAACATGGAGCGTTTCTTTATCATTAGAACACATTTTACAAGTGAAGTTGTCTCTACTTAATATCTCCAGTCTTTTCCTTTGCCATCTTGGGTCTTTTAATTTATCTGAGTAGCTCATATTTAATTATTTATAAATTGTTATAGCCTAGAAATTCAGTTGGTTGCTTTAATCACGGAATTCAATATATCATTGATCTTGTTTCTTACGCTTTCCGGCATCGTAGCCTTCTCGTTAAGCATCATTGATAAATGGGATGAGCTAACACCTACCTTCTCAGCTATGTGAGTTTTAAGGAGGCCTGATTGTCTGATTTTTTCTTTGAGTCTGTTCATTTCTTCATTTGTTCTTTAATTAGTTTATTTTCAAAATATTTATTACACTCTTCGCATTGTTTTTCACACTGATCTTCCCGGGCCTTACTACAGAAATAAATTCCTATCGTATTCCAGTACTTTTCCCGTTCTATTTGGTATTTAGTTACAAAGCTCATATATCAAGTCTTGATGCTGATAAACCGATTATCTTCGCTTCTTTAGGGTGTAACTCAATGTAAACATGGCAAGCGTGGCACAGGGCTTTATATGAAGTCTGATCTAACATAAATTCTCCGCGTCCTTTTGAATGATGGCACTCGGTCGCATTATAGGTGCATCCTGGTAATCTTGCCTCACAGACTTTATGAGCTTTCATATACTCATTCCTAATCACCAGATATGCCCGGTTTAACTTCGCTTGCTTACTTGATACTTGTCTTATCGGTTTTACTGCCTTAGCAATTGATTTAGGGTTTAATTTAGATGGAAAGACGTAATGAACTCGGCAGCGATTCTTTGCATAGTGTTGCCCGGAACATATCTCACAGACTCTTCCCATCACATTCCAGCATAATTACTCCTTTGCGCCTTTAAATCGCTTAAAATGCTTCTATATCCATCGATAGCATGAGACACTGATCTACTTAATCTTTCAGCAAGCGTTAAGTAATAAACTTCTTTGGATGCTTTACCGTTAATCACCATCTTTTTATCAGTGGCAGACATACCAGAATAAGCGGGTGATGCGTACAGTTCCGCTATTTTATCAGTGTACACCATGGTCGAGAGCGCCATAGCTTGAGAACATAAGTCTTGAATAACTATGAGTTGATGAAGCATTTCAGCTACATGATCACCGTTGGACCTATCAATAGGCAAAGTGAGACAAGCTTGTATCTCTTCCGTTTTTTCTTTTAGAATTTCTAAACTCATGATTCCTGTAAAGATTGGTATGCTTTATAGATGGATTCTAGTTCGCTTGCGCTAATTATGATGTTGTCTAAATGCTTATGTGATGTTTTACATTTAACAACTATTTCATGATTAAAAACCTCTACAGGATAGCTACTTTCTTCAGCTATAAGGATGCTTTTAGGTTTGTTCATTTCAGAAATCCAATCTTCTGCGGCTTCACGGGTTGAGAATGCTTTTGCTTTACTTGCAAATTCGTCTTTACGATTTACGGCATGATGCTGTTTTAAATCAGAACAACGATCATATTCCCATACCTTTTTAAAATAAACCCTATGATAGTTATCCCCCTCATACAAATCAACTCCATCCTCACTGCGAAGGATAAATACAGGCACTTTAATACCTATTTCGGAAGCGAAGTCTTCGAAGGAGATGATTTTATAACTATTTGAAAGATTATCTATACTATGGTAAAATAAATTTGCATACTCAATATTGCAAGGGTATTCTAATGTGACTGATATATTAGGTTTATCCCCACCGTTCCACTTCCATCCCCTACTTTCGTAATGACTCATAAGAAGTGAAAACTCACGTTCGTTGGATACCTGTATAGCACACTTACCATCTAGGATTGATTCAGCTTTTTTGGGTAATACAATACTTGTAATAAAATCTTCAATTGTCACTTCTTCGCATTCTGATAAGATACTGTGAATTTGGTTTACGAGAATCCAATCTTTTTCTTCTCTAGTTTTTACTAAAAACATGATTGGTGAATAACATTCGAACATTAAATGATCTACAGGATGATCAAAAAAAGTAAGCAATCCCTTTAATGTGTTAGCTTCTTGTTGAGAGGTTATTTTTACCTTTACTGGTTTCATAATATGATTTTTTAATTTTTTCAAGCGTAATAACATTACTCCCCCATAAACTTAAAGTTGACAGCTTATTCGCACCGAGTAGGCGCTAGATAGTTCACAGGGGAATAATGTTTAAATGTCTTAGGCTGTCAACCTTGGATAATCAAATATACTAATTATATTTTTAATATCAATGTATTATAAATAAATTCAAAACTTACCAATTTTAGCCCCCGGCCTTGACGCATATTTAGCTACCACACTAGCTGCAGTTTGTCCCGGACGTAGGAATACATGCATCTTTAATTCAGGAATCCAGGTCTTAGTTGTGGTTGGATCTTGGGTGGGTATTTTGCACACTGAAGCTTGAGGTCGTGGTTTGCGTTCTTTGCGTAGTGCTGTTTGCTTTGGTGATTGTGGTAGGCGGGTTTCTTTTGGCAGTGGTTTTGGTTTAGGAGCTGTGATGAACACTGGCTTTGGCGCTGGTTTCTTTTTCTTCACGACTTTGACTTTCTTCTTTCGAGGTATTGGGTTAAGGACAATTTCAGGATGTGAAATATGTATCCTAGGATAACCACCAGTTCGGAATTCCTTCTTTCTTCTATCTACCTTTGCAATAGTTCCTGTCGTTTCCAATTCCAGCTTTCGCTCAGCACGTCTTCTGCGTTGGGTAAATAAAATGACCGCTCTCTGTTCTTCGGTCAATGGGTATGTTTTTTTCTTGCTGTTCATACTTTTGATGGTAATGTTATTGTTAGTCCTGATTTCACTCCTTTGATTTCTTTAATCCACCTATTCACAGATACATTATGGTATCCTGTCTCTTTTCCAATGGCCACACAACTCATACCCGTTAGACTTAATGAATAAATCTTTGCGAGCACTCTTGATGGAGTTGGCCGTTTTTTTCGCCTTACAGGTCTATATTTAGGTTTACGTTTAGCTAACAGGTAATTGAGGCGTTCTATAGCAATATCTCCACCTTTACCTAGTGATATGTAATGTTTTAAGGCGAATATTTCTTTAGCTAAACATATTTCGCTATTTAATTGACTAAAAGCATTTTCTTCCTCTTTATACAACCCTTTGTTATGTCTGAAATGAGCTATAGCCATTGCGCTACGTCTCATTTTTGATGATATTTCTTCATCGGTCATAAAGCTGTAGTGATCTTTAATAAACCTTTCTTCTCTTTCGGTGTATCTTCTTGCTCCCATATATTTAATTGTTTACTTACTTCCGTTTGCGCCCCTGTACGCACCTCTAACTGTTCGGAAATCCCGTACGGTTCGGCCTCCCCCCAATCAAGACCTTCAGCCCAAAGGAGGAAGGGCGTTATGTGGTCTGGCATGCTGCTTTAATATTTCTTAGTCTGTATTTAAGCATATAGGTGAATATTCTGCCCCTGGTGCCTTTTGTTTTTACTCCCTTAGTAGTGAAGTAACCATAAACCTCTCTGATGTAATCGCTACTATATCTTTTACCAAAGAAATATTTTATTGAATCCAACCCAATGTATTTATTGAATAGACGTTCTAATCTGAAATACAACAACCCGATCAAGTATGCTATTATCAAGAAGCATAAAAGCCAAAAAATGATAATTCCTATTAATGCATATACTTCGTTCATATCTCTTTATTTAATTCATTAACTACCACCCTCGGCCTATACCCATTCCTCCAACCCAACTCTTTCAGCACCTCCACCGACACTACCTCCGCATCTTGTGCCAGCCCCAAATGCGCCAGTACCATCCTATCCAGTGGGTGTATCATTCGCAACCATCCATCCCAATCTTCGCCTACACTGATTACGCAAGTTGTTGTGTGGGCTATAGGTGGTGCGTTCTTATACGGGGAGGGCGTATGTACCGTTATAGTTGAATAGGTTATGGCGTTGGGGGTGAGCATGGTTACGATATTTGCTTGTTGATCATTGCTATTTCATCAGCATCAAGGTCTTGAGCGGTTGCCCTTGTGACTTTATATGAGTCAGTATTAGTTTCTCGTGATGTTATGTTTACTATATATGTGAAATCGTCAGAATAAAACTTCAATGAAGTATTATCAAAGTCCCACATATTCAATACGCTTAGGAATAAATATTCCTCGTTTGGTAGTACATCAACTCCAACATTTACATATCTAGTTGTTCCAAATAATTGTCTCATAATCTTTGACACCAACCGTTCGGGCGGGCAACTCAAAACCCCGTATGTTTCCATACAGGGCATTGATAGGGGTGATTATCCTCTTAAAATGGTAATTGCTCGTCTATTGGTGTGATTGGAGGTGCAGCTTGATACGCTGGCACAGCCGCTTGTGTTGCAGATCCATCACTTACTTTTGACCATTTCCAAAAAACTAGAGTATTGAACCACCTTGCAGATTGACCTTCCTTTTCGTATTTCTTACCTCTTAAATTCAGGTCAACGGTAACGAGATCACCTGCTTTAATTCCGCCTTCTGCGAGTTTAGCAATGTTATCATTGTGAACCTCAATACTGATTTCCTGTGGATACTTAGTATCATGTTCGGTCTGAATAATCAGATTGGTTTTTTTGAACGTGTCAGAGATTTGCTCGACACCTGTTGTTTGGATTAATTTTCCAGTTAATTGCATAGTTTACGTTTTAAATTGTTTACTTATTTTGCCATACTCGTGGCGCGCTTCACCCAAAATTGGGCGGTTGTTAATTATTGTAGGGGGTTTATTGGAGGGATTGGAGCAATGATTGGCGTGCCAGCCATATAGCTTCAACAGCATCCATTGAGAGATATGTTTTATGAGTTAGTTGACCTTTGTCAAACACACTGATAACCACTTGATCTAAAGACACAACAGACGTTTCGTTGTCGTTATGTTTGATAGTGACTTCTTTAGGCTTATTCTGTTCCTCAATCCAAAACTCTGCCGCTTCTTTAGTTCTGAATGCTTTGTACATGTTTGGATGAGTCCTGCTATTTGAATTTATACTGGCATTATAAGTGCTAGATATTAAAGTCCAAGAACCGGCCATTCTATACTGAACACATTCATAATATTCATCCCCCTCATATAAATCAACACAATCATTAGTACGCATAACTAACGCAGGAGGTATAATTTTAATTTCTTTAGCTAAGTCCACGAAACGGATAACTCGATAAAGATCAGGGTTAATATACGACCAAACATACTCAATATCTAAATCACAACTAATACTTTCTTTGAATTTATGAGGTAAACAAAACTCATTACTATATGAAACAAGCATTTTATCGATATCGCAAAAAGCATTATATGAAATAAATATCGGCTTAATACCCATCCTACTTACCCACCCCTTACTTTCGTAATGCTCCATAAGCAACCCAAACTCGCGCTCGTTATTGACTTGTATGGCGCACTTACCATCTAGGATTGAAGGTTTTTTTAGAATTTCAGCCCACTTAGGCTGATCATAAACATAAAAATTACTTTCATTATCATAAACGTCTCCTGACAACAAAATCTCATAAACACCAGATAGAATTCTTTCTTTTCCTTTAACCCAAAAAGCCGCAGTACCTTTAGGATAGTTTTCGTAAGCATATTTCAGCAACTCATGTTTTTTCATATTCTCTTTAAATAAATAATTCCATCGGGATCAGCTATTGTGGTAGTCGCTTCTCCCAATGGAATGAATGTTTTTATGTAGCTACCACACTACCGTCATGCAATATACTAATTATATTTTATATTGCAATATGTTATAATTAAATTCCCTGTGCTGTCCTTATATACAACCCATCCTCATTAATTTCGTGAGTATCCATTCTCAAATCCCAACGTTTTTCTAGTATGGCAGCATGGTCGGGTGCTGGTTTGGGAGTGTGCGCTTGAGCAATACTCAACGCCTTGGTGTAGGAATAGCGTTCGCCTGTATGTGAGTTAACGAACGTGTTGGTACGCGGTACCTGTCTGATATGAATAGGCAGGGTTGCGAGGGGGTTGGGTTGTTTGGGTTGCATAGTGATTTAGTTTAATTGAATTCAAGAAACAGCTTCGTAAGTTTGCCATTGACGTTTTTCTAAAATCTGATTAACAAAATCATCACGCATAATTGCAGCTTCATTAATTCTGGACTTTATTAAACTAATTCTTTCTTCATCCCTAGAAACAACAATCTCATGCCATAAGGGAACGCCATTGTAAATTAGGTAATTAAAGAAGTAAGCACGCTCTGAAGCTGTAACCCACATTTGATGCTGCATCTGGTCAACGTAGCAAGGATCAATAACCTCATCACAAACCAACCTGAAGAACTTATTTGCTTTCGGGCATTTAATCTCGAGTACGCTGTTGTCTGAAACAATACCATCAGGACTGCCGCCTGTATCTTTATTCAACTCAAAGAATCCACATTTTTCAACCGTGACAAACTCTAGCTCTTTCAACTCCGCAAACTTATCAAAGGCAATAGGCTCTAATTCAATACCTCTTTGCATATCGAATGAAGTGAAATCATCATCAAAGTTTTTGCCTTGAACTAGCTCTACAGCTAATTCAAAGGCATATGACTCACCTGTTTTACCTAATCCTTTAACTCCTAACAATTCGTGTATTCTTGAGGAAGTAAAGCGGCCTAACCGTTTAGTGTACCATTCGGCACTACGCTGTAACTGGCTGTCCAACATATTCAAGGTATTTAGTTTTGACTTCCTCTGTTAATTGATAAGATTTGGCGATTGCCTCAACAGTTGCTTTTGCTGCTTTTGCTTTTTCAAAATTAGCATCTGTAAATAAAGGTTTCGCTTTAGCTGCTAGTTGCGGCTTTACCGGCTTAATTCTAACACCACCAACGATTTCACCTTTCATTTTTACGGCTGCATCAATATATAGCTCTACAGGGACGTTTTTCCAGTCCTCAACAAAAGGAGATCCACCAGCGAACACTTTTACCTGTTTAGCATTAGTAGCATTTAAAACCCAAGGTTTAATAGGCTCTTGGAAGTAAGCTATATTGAAATCGCCTCTTTTACCTGCAACTGATTCATTTTGCTGCTTAACCTCTTTGATGGTAAAAACTAAACGTTTTCCTTCTTCTAACAAATCCTCTAAATCTGGAACACCTAAATGATCTGATTTGTAAACTTTTCTAAAATGTGATTTTTCTGCGCTCATGATTATAATAAATTTTTACTATCGTTAATAATTAACTGTTTCACAATTTGTAATGCTTCCTCTACTCTTTTGCCGATTTCAATAGCTTCTTTAGATTGAAACTCTGGAACTTTTATAGCTTTTATAGCCTCAAACAATACTTTTACCTTAGCTTTATCTGGAGCTAATGAAGCCGCTTTCTCTTTAGCAATCCTATCTGCTTGCTCGGAATGTATACGCTGCTTTTCTTCCTCATGAGCTTTTTCTTCAGCCTCTTGTTTAGCTTTCAATTCGGCAGCAATGCGATCATTTTCAGCTTTTAGTTCGGCTTGTATTTTAGCTTGTTTATCAGATTCTATCTTAGCTAAACGATCTTTCTCTGCCTGTAATTTGGCCGCTTCCTCACGTTCTTTATTGCGTATGGTGGCTTGTTTTTCAGCTTCGGCTTTCAGTTCAGCATTCTCCTTTTCAATACGTTCACGTTCTACTTTATAAGCTGCAATTTTAGCTAACCTATCGGCTTCAGCTTGTTTCTCTGCCTCAATACGATTTAATTCATCCTGTTTAGCTTTAGCCTCGCGTGCTTCGAAAGAGAACTTTTCGTTTTCCAGGTACTTAGAGAAAGTTTCTTCATCCATTGATTTCAAATCAACGAACTGATTAATCTCTCCATATGGTTCAAGTAATGCAATTCTTTCAGTTTCAAGTTTAGCTACTCTTTCTGCTTCGACACGCTCTTGGTGTTTCTCTACTTCAAGGTATTCCGATTCAGTCAACTTAGCTGCATTCTCAACTACTTTATAAAGTCCATCAATTAACCTGCCCTCAATAACGATAATCTCTTTATCCTCTTTCTTTTTAGCTTCTGCTGATGTTCTAACTTTTGCTATTGCCAATCGTTGCGCTCTAGCTATTTTAGAATCTTTAGTAGTCGGGTTGATTGTATCGATCTCTTTTAACGACTGAGACAACTCATTCACCTGCATCATGAACGGAGCGTATCCGGCAGCATAAGCTTCTGCTTTTGTGAATTCTATTTTACTTTCTTTAGCTACCTGCATTAATTGAGGCTGCTCTATTATTTCTAATTCCATTGCTTTATATTTTTACCCCATCGCTTTCGGTCAGAGTGTGTGTAATCAATTAGTTTCTTTACCTGATAATATTTCTAGTGCGGAGTGTAGCGTCTGTTCCATTCCTATATTGTCATCTAGCGCTTCCATTATCTTTCGTTTAAGGATTTCGGATCGCCACAATAAATGGTTGGTTTGGAATAGGTTGTCTTTCTTAGATAGCATTGCAATATTTCTATTGTATTCCAGGGGGAATCTTGTGTGGTTAATACGTGGTCCAGTTGCAATGCTTCCAGAAGTACAGGACTTGTTGCGTAGTGCACTAATGATCCTATCACATGCTTTTCTTATAGAAGCAAACACAATACGCGATACACGAGCAATCTCAGTTAGTGGAGGGAATGTATTAAGCCAAGCTTCATATTCCTCGATGGTAGTTTTAGATGTGATTCTCATGATGCTTTTCTCCTAGTGTAATTTTCCTCAATATGTGCTTCAACATCGGTACGCTTGAACATGTACCTTCCTCCTATAGTTGCGTAGCCTATGTCAGATTTTATACGCTCAATAGTGGATACACTCAAACCCATCCTTTCAGCAACTTGCGCTGTAGTTAGTAGTGATGGTGTTTTCTGAGTAGCTGCTTTGACGTAGGCAATCATTTGCTCCATCTGCTCGAATAAAGCGTTTAGCTTATCAGTTTCGATTATCGTAACGCCATTCATAATATGATTCCTCCTATGATTGTGGCTACCGCGATAAGCGCCATGTAAACCATTCTGTCAACTTTGATTCCTTTGCTACGTGAAACGGATGCAGTTGCTTTAGATGCTATTTCTCTAGCTTCTTCGAGTGACATTTTAGGTTTCATGAGTTGGTTCCTCCTAATGCTTTGGTGATTGCTGATTCTGCTTTCTCTAATTGCTCCTGAGATTCTTTTCTAGAGCATCCGTTATAAGTTGATGCTACTAATGATTGTAGTGCTTCGAGCAGGTCAGGTGCCGACTGTATTAATTTAGAATTCGCTTCTGCATTTTCAGATTTAACAGGAATGAATGCAATAGCTTGACTTTCGTTTGAATTGGTAATTACAATTCCGTTAACAGCACAGGAATCTACGTTCCATTCTCCTTTTGTGTATGTCGCTCCCATTACGCTACCTCCTTACCAGTTTCAGTGAAATAATCAGCTTTCATTTCTTCAGCCATTTCGGTATAGCCTAACATTTCAGCTACTTTGATTGCACCTAATGCTGTGCTGTCAGTGAATGCGGCATCGAACTGTTTGCGGATGTAGTTTTGTTGTGCATCAATGGCGTTGACCATGATCGCCTTGGCTGCTGAATCCATACGATTCTCTAAGCCCGGTTTATCAGATGTTACTAACATGATCCGACCCTCCTTAAATCTGATGCTAATTTGATAGCACGTAACTTGTAAGCTACAACCGATGCACCATTGGTAGCATTAGAATTGATTCCGTTGTGTAGCGACTTGTTTTTAATTACTTTTGACATAACTGTACGTTTTTGGCGTGGTTAAATGGCCTCTGTTTTGTTTGGCGACGGGCAGAGGCTTTATTTTAATCGGGTAACTGTGAATGTGTTGGCATCCCTTTTTTCAGTTTTCCATTCTTTATCAGGATGCGACAATGAAAGTTGTCTACTGATTAATGGCGCTATGGTGTTTCTCTTAGAGAGATTTACCAGGATTTGCTTACCTACATTCATTGTGGTAAGTACCGTAGTCCATGAAGGACTTTTTTCAATTTTGATTTCTTCCATATATTTAGTTGATTAATCCTTTTTTAGTAGCGAAGTATACTATCTGCTCTTTACTGTATAAACCAGTTTTGTAGCGTATATTCCTCAGGTGATTAATAACAGTATAGTAACTGATGTTTAATTCTGAGGCTATTGCCCGGTCTTGCAATAAAGAGTGTTCGATCACTTCGATTTCTCTTTTTGAAAGTATACCAACTTCAAAGTCTAGTGTCGGTATACCGTAGTTGTTGATTAGGGAGTTCATGATAGTAAGTATTTGCTATATGGGTGATTAAGTTTATATTGTACCTTTGTTGTTATTGAACAATACAAATATCGGAACTTATTCCGAATAACCAAATAAAATCGGAACTATTTTAAAATAAATTGGAACTATTAAAAATACAATAGATAATGAACTCAGAATCAGTGGCCTTACAAGCCATAGAGTATCTTAAGACAAAGAATGTCAAAGACGTTGAAAGGGCTACCGGGATACCTGCGGACCGTATGTATAAGTGGACTAAAGGAAAAGGGAAGCCTAAATTTGAGGATTTAGAAAAATTAAAAGGAATTATGGAAATTGGAATTAGTTCCGATTCTATAGCGCAAGAACCAAATATAGATTACGGAGTAGCGACCAAGAATAAGGTTAATAAAGCAGGGCTTATTCCATTTTATAATGCAGATTTCATAGCTGGCAACGCTGAACTGTATTATGTAGATGAAACTATATATCCTGAATACTACATGGATGTACCGGAATTTTCAGGAAGTACAGCGTTTAGAGCTTTTGGTGATAGTATGGAACCGAGAATTAAATCCGGCAATATTCTATTTGGTACGAAATTAGAAAATTGGAAAAGTCATTTAGAATTTGGGCAGATATATGGAATTACCTGTCACAATGGAATAAGGTATCTGAAATATATTAGGAGGCATGAAAATAATAGCACACATTTTTTATTGAAAAGTGAGAACAGCAACTATGATGATATGGATTTGCCGAAATCAGATATAAAGAATATTTGGTTGATTAATGGCTGGATTGATAAAAGAACTTAATATGAAGCCATACATACTATTATTAGTGATCTTCTTGGCAGCCTGTTCAAAGAAAAAAGACCCGGAACCTGAGTTTACTATTGAAGGTAAACAATATGATGCCAGATGGAAAACAAATAGCCAGGGCAGGCAGGAATACGTTCATATATCATTTGCCTCTGGCGGCGATGCTACACTTTGGACCAGTGTAGAGAAAGTACTGAAGTATGGGAATGAGACATTGAGCTGGTCAAAATCTGGAGAGAACTTTAAGATCAATGGCACATTGAAGGAAAATTATTACAAACCTGCAGGAACAGTGATATTCTGGGGAATTTCTCCAACTAAAGGAATCGGGAGTATAAAATCAACTTTTGAATTTGAAGGGTTAAACTTTATTGAACAATAATGCCAACCCCTAGACAAATAGCAATTGCGCAGAAGAAGGAGCAGAATGAAGTTAAGCGAGGCATCATTAATATAGTGACTTCTGCAGCGATGCATATAATATATGACAGTCACTTAGCCGGTTCCCCTTTATGGCCTAAGAAAGGAGTATTATCACACTCAATGAATAACTTTGAACTGAATGATGTAATTGATGTACAAGCAAGAATAATTTATGATAAAAATGGTAATGCAGATGAGAAATTGATTTTGAACCTGATCAACACGAACTACGCTAGGATCCTTAAGCAGTCCACGCAGCTGGAGCTAATTATGGATCAGGCTTATTACGAGGGCGTATGCTTTGAGTACTTAGAAATTTATCATATTGGTTTGGGATTACGAAAGACCTGGACCACCATAGACTTTACCTTTACAATAGAATAAAAATGACAACAGATAATGTAGTAGGCAAGCCGACAATCAGACTTACCGTAGAAGAAATAAAGGATAGAAAAAACAGGATCTTAAAGAAGCAGGAGTTTGTTAAGAAGCAACTTGAAGCTGTACCTGATGCAATTGCGGATCTTGAAGCTAGTCGGAATATAGAAAAGTACATCGAAGTACGTCCTGAATATAGTGAGAAAAAGCTTGATTTCATTCGGAAGGAGAGAATCAAAAGATTTATAAGTGATGGCAGGATATATCAAAAGCAGTTGGATGGATATTCGGCACGAATTGAAGCATTGAATAAACGTCTTGCATTCTTAAACAAACCTAAAGGAATTACAATTGCAAATAATACAGATCTTGCTAAACGGTTTGCTCATTTCAGAGTAAAGTATATAGATAAAGATCAAACTACTGCATCTGAAAAATTAGGTATAGCACAAAGCACATTATCTATTATAGAATCCGGCAAACGAAAAGTGTCTTTTACTTTGACTCAAAAGC
>Ga0182213_1000028_pt1 | contig 21657 bp, 30 predicted proteins | sample G5R1MG_22_FD_128399 | JGI IMG/M metagenome (GOLD analysis project Ga0182213, IMG submission 128399) | Switchgrass phyllosphere microbial communities from Michigan, USA - G5R4_MAIN_03OCT2016_LD1 MG | ecosystem: Host-associated > Plants > Phyllosphere > Phylloplane/Leaf | place: USA: Michigan... | reverse complement strand
TCATTGCCGATCTCGGCGGTTACTATGCTCAGAGCGCCGGCCAATCCGTCATTGACGCTTTCAAGCGCGGCGATTTCGTGGAAATCCGCGCGTGACCGCGCACGAGCAAGTCGCGCTGCACTACGAACGCAAGGCGGTAGCAGCTTCAAGCAAGGGACGCGGGGCAGAGGCGTGGTTCTTTCGTCAATGGTCGGGGAAGGTCTTGGACGGTAAGACTAATTTGCTCGTTCGCCGTGTACAGCGTATGATGGAAGCCCGCTAATGCCCCTCACCAACGCACAAAAGCAGGCACGCTTCGCCGCCCGCCGCAAAGCCAAGCTCGAAAGGCTGGCGGTGCTGGAGGGGGTGCTGCGCTGGATCATGGACTACAGCAACGATGCTCACATCGTGGCTGCCGCCCGCAAAGCGCTGGGAGATGCGGGGTGAGCCAATCTGATCGCTTAAACACGATGGCGCTGCTGGGTGTCATTTTCGGCTTGGCAACCATCTTCGCCGGCATGGCTTACGACAGCAATTGCGTTGGGATTACGATCGCGCTTTGCGTGATTGCCTTGGCCTGCGTCGTTGGTGTCGCCGTGCTATGGATGGTTGGAAAGGTGTTTCTGTCATGACCCAATCAATTCACCCGATGCTGAACAAACTTGAAGCGGCGACCAGCGATTGGTCGGTGGGTCATGACACCCACTACGATGGCTGGCGTGTCCGTCACGGCTGCGTGCTGTTTGGTGAGCTGCACAAGACGGAGGCTTGCGCCAAGAAGGTTATGCGCCGTGACCGTGCCCGTGCCGCAGTCCAGGCGCTGATGGAGCCGGATGAGGGGATGAGAATAGCGGGAAAGGACGCACTTTGGGAAAACGAAATAGCTAGCAGCGAGAATGCAGCAGTGGGTATTTTTCAAGCCATGCTCCGGCTGCTCGTTGAGGGAGAGGGGGAATGAGCGAGCAAGAAGTTTGGGTGCGCGCTTGGGTAGCTGTTGCCAGCTCTGTCGGCGGAAAGCTGCCCGACTGCGAGCGCTATGCTGATGAGTGTCGCCGACAGTTTGTGGCGCGGTGGCCTCGACCTGTGCCATTTGGTACGACCGTAAGCCAAGGATACGTCACCGGCTCTTGCGCGCCTATTGTGGTGAAGCCATGACCCCCCTCCCCGACAAAGCCACCACAGCCGCGTGGAAGCCATCTGCGCTAGCCTGTAGGCTGGCGGCTATGATGGGATGCAGGTTTGTGCCACACAAGCCGGCAGCGTCCCGCCAACCCGTCCCCGGCGTCTATCGGGATGGGCAGGGAGAGGGGTGATGAAGCGGCCTGATGACATTTACACGATACAATCCCGTCCCAAGCTTGGCGGTGGCGTAGACTGGTGGGTGTACCGCGGATTTAAGGCAGTTGAGCGCCATGCCACGCAAGCCGCTGCGCATGAGGCCGGCCAGATGATGGCAATGGGCCTTAGAGAAGCCCCTCACAGCCCCGCACAGCGCGATCTTGCGGATTCGGGTAGGTAGGGGTATCTAAGAGCCATGAGCCCGCAAAATACGGATGGAAAGGGAAACAACGAGGCGTTCCTTGCCCAAGCAGGCAAGGGGCGCCCGAAAGGTGTTCAGAACAAATCAACTGCGCTTCTGAAGGACGCCATTCTAAAGGCGGCAGAAAAGGCTGGTGGCGCTGAAGGAATTGCCGGTTACCTTGCAGAACAGGCTGACAAGAACCCGGGACCGTTCATGGCGTTGCTTGGTAAAGTCCTGCCAATGCAGCTCACCGGCAAAGATGACGGCCCGGTTGCTTTTGAGCTAGTCAAGCGCATCATCGTAGACCCAGCAGCTAAATGATCCTTGAGATCGAAACCCCGCGCTGGTTGGTTCCGTTCTTGGAGCCGGCGCGATATAAGGCTGCATACGGCGGTCGCGCTAGTGGGAAGTCCCACGCCTTCGCAGAGATGCTTATCGAGCGGTGCGTGTTGAAGAAAACGCGCGCCGTTTGCATTCGTGAAGTGCAGAACAGCTTGAAGGAGTCGGTTCGGCAACTGCTGATCGACAAGATTGCGAAGTTCGGTCTGCAAGATCAGTTCGAGGTGCTTGAGGCTGAGATCCGTGGCCCGCATGGCTCGCTGATCATCTTCCGTGGTATGCAGGCGTACAACGCCGAGACGATCAAGTCGCTTGAGGGCTACGACATTGCGTGGGTCGAGGAAGCGCAGACGCTAAGCCACACGTCGCTGCGGATGCTGCGGCCTACGATCCGTGCGCCGGGATCGGAGATCTGGGCGACCTGGAACCCTCGCCACGACAGCGACGCTATCGATGATTTCTTCCGTGGCGCAGTTCCGCCGGCCAACTCAGTAATTCGCCGCGTCAACTACAACGACAATCCTTATCTGCCTGACGAGATGGTGCAGGAGATGCAGTCCGACCGGGCGCGTGATCCTGAGATGGCCAGCCACGTCTGGGACGGCGGCTATGAGATCGTAAGTGAGGGCGCGTACTACGCCGTTGCGCTGTCTGAGGCGGACGCGCAGGGCCGCATTGGCGACTTCCCGTATGACCCTGCGCTGCCGGTCAACACCGCTTGGGACATCGGCGTAGACGACTACACCGCTATTTGGTTCTTCCAAGAGAATGGCCAGCAGGTGCGGTTCATCGACTATTTCGAGACGAGCGGCGAGGGAGTAGAAGCGATCGTACAGCAGGCATTGCCTGAGCTGGTGCCGCCAGAGCAGCGGCAATCGGATCGCCGGGTAACGTACCGTTACGGCCGCCACTTTCTGCCCCATGACGTGCGGGTGCGAGAATGGGGGGGTGGCCGGTCGCGCCTTGCCACGCTGCAATCATTTGATGTGAAGCCGATCAACGTGGGCATTGCGTCTGGGCCTAGCGAGCGCATCAACGCCAGTCGCGCCCTGCTACCAAAGTGCTACTTCAACCGTGAGACGACCAATGTGGGGCTGAAGCGGCTGCGCGGCTACTCGCGGCGGTTCAACAAGGCTATGGAAACGTTCAGCGGCCCGCAGCATGACGAGAATAGCCACGGCGCCGATGCGTTTGGTGAGGCAGCGTTGAATTGTCACCTCACTCGCCAAAAGGTTGCGAGCGTGGTAAATGAGCCACGAGATCGCTGGCATAAGCCGAAGCGGAAAGAGTTGAGCGGGAGTGTGTGGGGATGAGGGACGCAGCTTGGAGGTGGAGGGTAGCGGTAAAGCGCGCCAAGCTACAGCTTTCAATTTTGCAGGCTCGCGGCGAATATGCCGTATTCCGCATTCTTATGATTGATGAACTGCGTCGGAGCCGTGGCCATGATTACTGACAACGCCGCCGCACCGCTCACCCCGCCTCATGCGGTGGTGCCTCATGGACAGATGCGGGGCGACGTTGCTGAGCATAGCGTTGTGCCACCGGCCGATGACACAGACAGCGACCTGAAGCCGCCGAGCATCGAAAAGCTCAAGAAGATGTTTGACGAGGCGCGCAACCTTACGAATGAGGCGCGCGACGAGCAGGAGAAGGACCAGGACTATTACGACACCAAGGGGCAGGCGACTGCCGAGGTGCGTGAAGTCCTGAAACAGCGCGGTCAGCCGCTGGTAATCGACAACCGCATTGCTCCTGCGATTGATGGCATCTTGGGCGTGATGGAGTCGGGCAAGACGGACCCGCGCGCCTATCCGCGCAATCCCAATGCCCAGTCTGCCGCAGACGTGGCGACCAAGATGCTGCGTTTCGTTGCCGACAAGGCGCGGTGGAACAAGAAGCGGATGGACTGCGCCGAGGATTATCTGAAGCACGGCGTAACCGCGGCGATCATTGAGTTTGATGGGCGCGACATCACCGCTAACCGCGGGCGTTGGGAAACGTTTTTCTACGACCCCAAGAGCCGCGATGCCGACTTCGCCGACGCAAAATATCTAGGCTTTGCGACGTGGATGTACGCCGACGAAGTGGCTGCTAACCCTGAATGGGCCGAGCGCGTCAAGCAGATGGGCGACATCACGACCATTAACGAGACGGCGCTGGAAGCGACATGGGACGATAAGCCTGAGAGCCGCATCACGTGGGTTGATCGTCGCCGCAATCGTGTGCTGGTGGTCGAGATTTATTATCGCTCGGCTGAAGGCTGGCTGCGCGCGGTCTATTGCGCTGCGGGCACGCTGGAGTTTGATCGTAGCCCGTATGTCGACGTCAGCACTGGCGAGACGCGCTGTCCGATCGTGGCGCAGTCGTTCAAGGTGGACCGCCAGAACAATCGTTACGGGCCCATCCGTTCGATGCGCTACATGCAGGATGAGGTGAACGCACGCCGCTCGCGCGGCCTGCACTTGCTCAACAGCCGGCAGGTTCAACAGACCGATATGAACGCGCCCCCTGTCGACGTTGACGAGGTGCGGCGCGAGACGGCGCGTGCTGACGGCGTGATCCCGACTGGATGGCAGGCAGTGCAGGCGCAGGACATGGCGGCTGGCAACCTCCAGATGCTGGCCGAAGCCAAGGAGTCGCTGCAACGCATGGTGCCGGTTGCGATAGCGCAGGATCTGCGTGAGGGCTCAGCTGCATCGGGGCGCGCTCGCCAAGTGGCGCAGCAGGCAGGGCTGACACAGTTCGGTCGTGGGTTCGGGCAATTCGCTGACTTTGAGGAGCGCGTGTATCGCCAAATGTGGTTGTGCGCGCAGCAGTTTAAGACGGAGCCTGAGTGGATTCGAGTGGCGGACAACCCGCGCGCGGTCGAGTTCTTGCAGATCAATGAGGTTGCCGGGATGCAGCCTGCCATCATGCCAGGACCGGATGGGCAGATGCAGGTGACGCAGCAGCCAATTATCAAGAATCGTCCGGCCGAGATGGACGTGGACATCATCATCGCTTCGACGCCTGACACGGTGGCGCTGGAACAAGAGGTGTTTGAGTCGGTGATGAACCTCATCCAGTCGGGCATTGATCCGATGTCGCCGGTGTTTGAGGTTGTGCTTGAGCTGGCGCCGCTGCCTGACAAGACGCGGCTTCTGGAACGTGTCCAGGCGCTCAAGCAGCAGGTGCAGGAGCAGCAGGCACAACAGATGCAGCAGCAGGCTGAAGCTCAGGCGCGCGCGCAGCAATTGGTTGAGGCTGAACAGGCTGCCAAGATCGGAAAGACGACTGCCGAGACGGCGCATATTCAGGCGCAGACGGCCGGCAAGCAGGTTGAGACTGAGAAGTCTGTGCTCGATGCGCTGTTGCCTAATCATTTGCAGCGGGAAGAACAACAGGGCGCTTGACGCCGGCCCAAGTAAAGCACTATTATGCACTCACGGCTCACGCCGTGTTCGAGGTGCGGGCGCTTGTTACCAGCCCGCCATGCCGCCGGTGAACGGGCGCTGCGTAAGGTGGCCGACGATACAGGCCAGGAGGGAGTAAGGATGGCGGATTCAGTAGACGAGCTGTTCCCGGAGCCGATGGCGGACATTGAGACGCCGGAAGAGCCGCAGCCTGTCGAAGCGCCGGAGACGGTTGAAGAGCCGACGCCGGAACCTGAGCCTGCCCCGGAGCCTGAGCCCCAGCCAGAAGCGCCTAAGGAAGACGAGCAGCGGACTATCCCGCTCGCAACTGCCCTTCAGTGGCGCGACGAAGCCAAGGAACTCAAGCGCTGGAAAGAGCAGCAGGAGGCCGCGCAGAAGCGACCCGACGCTGCCGCACCTGATCCCTTTGATGATCCCGCCGGTTTCGCTGCCTATCAAGAGCAGCGAGTGGAGCAGCGGTTGACGCAAGAGCGGTTCGCGATGAGCGACACGATTGCGCGTCAGACGCACGGTGCAGATACGGTCGAGGCAGCGGTACAGTGGGCGCAAGAGCGCGCTCAACAGGACCCGATGTTCGCCGGCTCGTATATGCGTCAGCCCCATCCGATCGATTGGATTGTCCAGCAGCACAAGCGCGACGCTGACCTGTCGGACTACCAAAAGGACCCGGTGGCATTTGCCCGCCGCATCCTGGAGGCCAACGGCCAGCTTAGCGCGCCCACTCCGGCACCCGCCGCAGTGGTTCCTACACCGGCATCGCCGCCGGCACGGGTTCCGCGCAGCTTGGCATCGCAGGGCAATGCGCCCTCAGACGTTAGGCAGACTGCTACCGGACCTCTTGTCGGAGTCGATGCTCTCTTTGGCTAAGAGGGCGAAATGGCAGAAGTCCAGCTTGCATCGGTCAGTGAAAAGGCCGTTTGGGTTACCAACTACCTGAAGTCGTACACCCGTGCTTCCGGCTACGCGCCGTACATGGGTCGCTCCGAGTCGAGCATTATTCGCATCCGTTCGGAACTGCGCAATGAAGCCGGCTCGGTCATCAACATCCCGCTCATCCTTGAGCTGCGTGGCCGCGGCGTCGAAGGGTCCGAGATCCTTGAAGGCAACGAAGAGGAGCTGGAGAACTACGGCGATCAGGTGCGCATCAACTGGCTGCGCAACGGTGTCGTGGTGCCGAAGTCGACCAGCTTCCGCACCGAAATTGACCTACTGAACGCGGCGCGCGAGCGGCTGGTTACGTGGTCGAAGGTGAAGCTGCGTGACAGCATCATCAACGCGTTCCAGTCGATCATCGTGCCGGGCGTCACCGATGCCGATGGCAGCCCGCTCGCCGACACGGCGGTGCTGTATGCGACGGCCAGCGCGGGACAGCGTAACACCTACCTGACCAACAATGCTGACCGTATGCTGTTCGGCGTCGACCAGACGGCGGCGGCAACGGGCAATTGGGCAACGGCGCTGGGCACGGTCGATACGACTAACGACCAGATGTCAGCGCGCGTGATTGATATCGCCAAGTCGCTGGCGAAGCGCACGACCAACAATGCGTCGGGTATGGCGATCAATCCGTATCAGTCGGACGCGACCGCGGGCCGTGAATGGTACGTGATGTTCATGGACTCGTTTGCTTTTTCGCAGGCGACCCGTGATCCGATCATTGCGCAGGCGGATCGTGATGCCCGTGACCGTGGCGTGGACAGCAACCCGATCTTCCAGGGCGGCGACCGCATCTACAACGGTGTCATCCTGCGCGAGATTCCGGAGCTAAACCCGCTCAACGGTGTCGGTACCGCTGGCGCTAACGTCAGCCGCTCGTTCCTGTGCGGTGCCGGCGCGCTGGCGATTGCCTGGGGGCAGGATCCGACGCCAAAGACCGACCGTGATCGCGATTACGGGTTCCGTCCGGGCGTGGCGATCGAGGAGCTTCGTGGTCAGAAGAAGACTTCGTTCCTCGGCACCAACTACGGCTTGGTTGAGGTGTTCACCGCGTCCACGCCGATCGGCGGCTAAGGAGAAACTGACATGGCAACTTTCCAGTCTTTGCAGATGCAGCCGACCTCGCGATACCCGGTTTCGGGTCCGGGCATGGGCGGGCGCTCGCTCAAGGTGGAACGCGCGGAGATCAATCTCTCCGCGTTGGGTGCGCTGGCATCGGGCGATGTGGTTCAGCTGTTCAAGCTGCACCCGAAGTTCCGCGTCCGCAGTGCCTTCGTGAAGGTCGAAGCTGCGGCAGGTGCGGGCGTGACCTACACTGTCGGGGATACCGGCGGCGGCGGTGCAGCTGCTGACCCGGCGCGCTACTTCGCTTCGGCTTCGGCTGCTGCGACCGGCTCGAACGTCACGATGGCCGATAGCGGGCGTGACTTCCTGACGTCGCCGAACACGCCGGGCGGCAAGGGCGTATATACCATCGCAACGCTGACGATCGGTGGCGCCACTACGAACGCCACCGGGCGTATTATCGTGGTGATCGACGGTTACATCGAGGAGCCGGCATAATGAGCAAGCTGACCTGGATCGGGGATAGCGATCCCGATGCGCAGATGGTGCTGATCGAGGGCGTCACCTTCGTGAAGGGTGAGGCTACCGAGGTGAAGGACAAGGAGTTGTTCGTCGCACTGAAGGACAACCCCATGTTCAGCGCCGACGCCAAGGCAGAGGTTGCCGCTGCTGACGAGCCGACCGAAGACGAGCTTGCTGCTCGCGCTGAGGAAGGCACTGAGAAGGCGGCGCTCCGCAAGCAGTTGGCGGCGCATGGCATCACAGTCAAGGGCAATGCTTCGCCTGAGACGCTGCGCGCCAAGCTTGCTGACGCGGTAAACAAGTAAGTGGCAACGGCTCGCGCCATCGTAAACGGTGCCCTGCGTAAGCTGGGTCGCCTGGGTGCGGGACGCGAGCCACGCACCGCTGACCAGACCGACGCGCTGGCGGCGCTTCAGGCTTTATATGGGGCTTGGATCGCTGCTGGCGCGTTCGGTCGCATTCTGGACGTTGTGCCTACCGGCACGAATTACATTGCGCGTGGCAATGAACGCATCCTGCGCACAAGCGCGGATACGCTGTCGGTCACGTTACCTGAGCTGGTTTCCGATGCCGGATTCAATGACTACGGATGGGATCGCCGCGGTTATTACGGCACTATCATCACTGTTACCTCGCAAGGCAATGATACCATTGTCGACGTGCAGGCTTCCCAGCCGATTGGTTGTGTTGAGCCGCCGCGCGATGGGGCGGTCGTCATCATCACCGATCGCGAGGGCGGTGAGACGGGGACGTGGCTGTATGATGGCACCATCAAGCGCTGGCAGGCCGTGCACCTGCTCCAGCTTGATAGCGAGGCGCCGCGGTCGTCAGCAGACCCTGAGGGTTTGAGCGCGGCGCTTGCCTTGGAGCTGGGTGACACGTTTGGCGCAGAGATTGGCGCGACAACGCAGCGTCAAGCCGCGCGCTTTCATACGGCAATGACGCACAAGTTTGGGATGCGGCGCGAGCCGGTAATGGGAGTTTACGTCTGATGCCCGGTTTCCGTAGCAAGTCGGTAAATGCGCAGCCCGTTTGGATCGCGGACGATGACGGCAACCCGGTCGCTATCGGTAGTGGCAGCGGCGGGTCCGTACCCACTGGCAGTGCCGGGAGCCCGAACAGCTCAGTAGTCACTGTGCAGGGCATCAGCGGCGGCACGCCGCAAACTGTATCCGGTGACGCCTCCCCCGGTGCTGCCGCCCCTGCAATGGCATTTTATATTGCGGGTAGCGACGGAACTGCGGTTCGCCCGATCCTGACTAACACGGCCGGCGCTATTGGATTTTACCTTGCTACCAATAGCCTTAATGCGGTCAGCCGCGGTGCATCCACCTTGGCCACCGGGCAGGTGGCGGTGGGCACTACTGCAACTCAGATCGTTGCAGCGCGCACCCTCCGTGGCAGTGTCAAGATTACGAACCTGAGCACAGTCGACATTTACATCGGCAATTCAGGGGTGACTACCACGACCGGGGATCTTCTGCCGGGTACGCGCGGCGCGTCAATTACCGTGCCCGTCAGTGTCGCGTTGTTCGGCATTGGCGCCGCAGCAGGCGCTAGCGTTTCGTTCATGGATGTCTACTAATGGCTGACATCACTGCAACTACACCGCTTGTGCCCCAGAAGGTGCTTGATGACGTTGCTGCGGCGATGACTCAGGCAACCACCGGGTTAACGAGCGCCAATCGCCAGCAGGCAGTGCGGGTACAGGTAACGCCTGATGCAAACGGGCGTGCCACGTTTGTATTCCCGCAACCGTATGCGGCTGGGATTGTCCCAGCGGTGACGACGACGGCTGAGACTCCCAACGGTGCCGCCTATCGCAACGATGCCAGCGTGGAGGAGGGGACGGCCACCAACACGCAGGTTGTAATTATTGTGCAGCGCATTCCTAAGACGCTTACAGTCACTCTTCTTGGCGCAGTTTTGAATATTATTGCACCAGTGGTAACGCCGGTTTGGATTAACGTGCTTGTCAGGGCGCCTGGGCAATGAGTTCGCAGGTGATCCGGACAGGCGGGACCGTCAGGGTCGTTGTTAGCCCCAGAAGCATTCTGTCTGTAGAGATTGTTGATGGCTATCTTATAGTGACCTATACAGATGGCACTACACAGAACGTGGGATACATAGGAATTGGTCCTATTTCTCGTTCTGTTTTCGGGAATGGCGCCTGGAATGATATGGGCGTATGGTCTGATTTGGACGTTTGGAAGGATGTGGCATGACGGTTTTGGCGCAGATTCTAAACGGCTCCACCGGCCTTGATACTCGCGAAACCCTCAACGCTTTGCTGGATGACCGGGATGATATTCTGGTAAAGCTGGCGAATTATCTACTTAAAGACGGCCTCACTATCACGCCCACGACTTTTGGGGCGGTGGGAGATGGTGTGGCGGATGATACTGCGGCAGTCATTCAAGCCAATACCATGACAGGCCGGGTAGTTTTGCCCCCTAATATAACCTATAAGGTGGGCACCGCTACCGTAGGTGTTATTGTGAGCATGGGCGGCAGCCTAAAAAACGCCTCTGGCGACGTTTTCACGTTTAAAAGCGCCAATGGCAACAACCCTTCGCAAATCATCTTTAAGGGTGATGGCGCTTTTGTAGCGCAGGACAGGTGGTATTCTTACGGCTGGTTTGATGGCGCGTCTTGGGATGAATGCCACGCATTCTGGCATCGATGCCAAGTTGCGGTTGCCAACGCTGATGTAAGCTATAACCTAGTTCTTCCGCCTTTGCCGGTCACCGACAAGCGCGTTCTATTGCAATATAACAATACGCCTTGTTGGAAGCAGACAAGCGGAGTCAACTTTGATGACCCAGAAAATCAGGGAATCATCCATGTGCATAGCTTTGTGAAAGCAGCAAACGCCATGGATTATATGATAAGCTACAGCGGAATTAAAAAGACTGAGCAAATTGAAATTCCGCTAGGCTGGAAGCTTTACGGTGACAACAAAGCCAAGGTCGGCATTCTCATCCACGGCGGCGCGCGCATTATCCATGGTGGCCGCACTATGCTTTTCAACATGACTGAGGCGGGTGTTCGGCAGAGCAACGATTTGTGGCCGTGCGATGAAATTGAATTCAACTTCTTAGATGTCACCGGTTTTGGCCTTTACGGCTATGACGCTAACAACGTCAGTATTGCGGGCAATACTGGATCTGGCATTGTAAACCCATCGGTAACGACGGTTATTGATAAGTTTTTCTCGAACGGCGGTATTGCGGCGACTGCGCAAGCTTATATCCGTGTAAAGGGAGAGCATCGTGGTTTTACAGTTCGGTCTTTCTTGGAAAACCAAGCCACTACCAATGGCTTGGGCGATGTTAACGATGCCGCAGTCGTCATTGAAAGCGCCGCCAACGGCACCCCGCGCGCAATGCGGCTGGGGCCGATGCAGTTCTTTGGCTGCACAAAGTCAGCGATCGTAGCTCGCGACACGGTGGGCGGGTCGCAGCCGTTAAAGATATTCATGAGCTACGACTATATCGTTCGCCAGACGGCACCCACCGGCGGTCGCTTCCATGTCGACCTATCGTGGATCGGGCGCGCTGATTGCGGGCCGATCAATGAAGGCGGCGACGCTAACAGTATCAGGGTCAACAGCCTGCCAGATAATTGCGCCAACGTGGCGATCAAGGGCATCCGTCGCCAACGGGTTACGGGCAATTGCGATTACATGACTTTTGACGGCAAAACGTGGATTGTCATTCCGACTCTTACAGGGACGAACAATGCCCAGAGCCCCACAGGCGGTGTTTTCTCACAGAAATATAATGGGAGTGGAGGCCGCACTGGCCCGATTAGTTTTGTGACGAACAACCCCGCTATCTCGCTTAGCGGCACGTTGATCGGAGGAACGTTGCAAGGCTATAAGGGCGCCAATATTGATGTAGGGACAACGGACGCTGGCACGGTTTCCAATGTCTCGCTTGTGATTGCTGGCGACCAGATCACAATTACAAACCGTACGACGGCGGACATCAGCACCGCCGATTTTCGTGCGGTAGCCTAATGGCTATCGTCCCGCTCGGCATCGGCTCCTACAAGCGCAGTGACGGCCTTGTGCCGGAGGTCGTGCTGCGCAACATGTATCTGGAGGCCGACAAGAGCGGGATCAGCCCTGACAAGACGTTGCGTATTCAGCGGCCGGGGCTGGTGCTCGACCGTGATTACGGCTCGCCGATCCGTGCCACGCACTACCGCACCAATACGGGCGAGCGCTTGGTGGTGGCAGGCGGTCAGCTGTATAATACAGCGGCGATCGGTGAAGTCGGCGGCACGGGGGTAGTGCCTATCGTTTCGACGCAGTTCGCTACGGCATTGGTTAGCGGCACGCAGCCCTACCTCTACAACACCACTGTAGCGCCGGTCGTTATGCCCAACGACGCCCCCGCGGCTGGTGCTGTTCGCGACGTCGACCAGCTCAACAATTACATCCTGCTGCTACAGCCTACGGGGCGGTTTTATTGGATCGTGCCAGGGCAAACCACGATTGATCCGCTCAACTTCGCCACCGCCGAAAGCTTGCCCGATGAGGGCATTGCGCTACGGCGGCTCGGTGATGAGTTCTGGATCTTTGGCGCTGAGAATGTCGAGGTGTGGCAGCCCACTGGCGACCTAGACCTGCCCTTCGCCCGCGCTGCTGGCCGCAATTTCGAGCGCGGATGCCTCTATCGCGACACCGTGCGCCGTTTCGATAATACGCTTGTCTGGATTGGCGACGATTATCAGGTTTATCGTGCCGCGAACGTGCCGCAGGTTATCAGCGATGCCGGGCTATCCGAGCGCATTCGCAAGGCAGCCAGCGATTGCAGCGCGTGGACGTTCGGCATTGACGGGCATTCGTTTTATGTGCTGCGTATCCCCGGCCAAGGCACGTTTGCCTATGACGCATCGACGCAGTCATGGAGCGAGTTTTCGACGCTGGGCGCTGCGATGTGGCTGCCGACGTCTGGCGTGCAGATCGGTGGCGTGACTTATGCAGGGTCATCCGAGGATGGCCGCTTGTGGCGCGTGTCGGGCGATGCGGTCAATGATGACGGAACGGCTATCGAGTGCGTTGTGACGGCCACCGTGCCTGTGCTGGGTAAGCCACCGCGCAACGATAGTGTTTCGGTGGGCGTGGGCGTGTCTGCGGACTGCGATGTGCTGCTGCGGTGGCGAGATGGACAAGACGATTTCCCGGCTTACTACGATCCTGTAGAGGTGCGCGCCCCGTTCGATGTGGGCACGCTTTATCGGCTAGGCCAGCCAGACCAGCCGTATCGGACGCTGGAGGTGAGCAAGATTGACCCGAATGTGCGCATTCGGATTGCTGGGCTTGTCGTAAACGATAGTTGGGCCTGATGGCAGTAAAGCCCTTCGTCCGCACCGCGCAGCTTCAGCAATCGGTACCCATTGTTGACGGGCAGGGCCGACCTACGGCTGCCTTCATGCGACTTATCAACGACAACACCGGCAATCTTGCGCAAGCCATCAACCAGATCGCGGTGTTGCCGGCTATTCAAGAGGCGCTGGCCGCTGCACAGCAGGCTGCTCAGGACGCAATGAGTGCCGCTGACGCCGCTAATCAAGCCGCGGACGCCGCCCAACAGCAGACGGACGCCACGAAGCGCGAGGCAGCGCTACAGGGTAGCTATATAGAGCCGGCGAGCGTTCTCACGGCTACCCCAACCACGATTACGATTGCGGCTCATACGCGTAGATATGCTGACGGGACCAATGCTAGCGTGAATGGCGGCACTGTTCCTGCAACAGCATCAAATGATGTAGACTACATCTCCTATGACGACGCCGACCGCTCCGGTGGGGTTGTGGACTATACCGTGTCGACCACAGCGCCTACCCAAACGGGGGATACGCATGTAGTCGGGGCCGTCAGCATCCCTGCAACGGGTTCGGCGCAAGGCGGTGAGGGTCCGCGCCGCCCTGGATACGTCGCTCCGCGCAATACGAATGTGAACATTGAATGATACAGCGCGAGACCGATGCGACATTGCTTAACATCGTCGCCAACTCGCCCGCGGTTCGCCAGATGGCGTTCATTGGCATGGCATACCCCAACATGGAATTGGATTATTCTTCCGTGTTTGAGGATGGTCGCAATGTCATCCTGTCCGATGGGGCTGCATTTTGCGCCATTTTCAAATGGACCTCACCTGCCGTTTATGAATGTCACATCATGGCATTGCCGCACATCAGAGGCGCGAAAATGATGGCGCTGGCCCGAGAAATGCTTGCTCATATGAAGGAGATTGGGGCGGTTTCCGTATGGGGGCAGCCTTCCATTTACAATAAAGCTGCTGTATGCTTCATTCGCAGGATGGGCTTACGCGCATCCGGCTACGGCAATGATCCGTTTATCGGTGAAGTGCAGTATTTTGTGACGGAGAACCTCTAATGCCGCCCGTAGCAATCGCAGCAGGAGTTGGCGCGGTAGGCTCCATCGCGGGCGGGGTGATCTCGTCCAACGGCGCCAAGAAAGCCGCGCAGGCGCAGCAGAACAGCACCAGCCAGCAGATTGCTGCCAATAATGCCAATCAGCAGATGATCCGAGGGCTGTCGCAGCCCGCGATCGACCGCGGCAATGCGGCTGGCCAGATCTACTCCGGCCTACTGGGCGCTGGCGGCGATCCGAACGCTGCGGCTTCTGCGCTGGCGACGTATCGCGGTTCGTCGGGCTATCAAGATTTGCTCAATCAGGGCTTGGGCGCTGTTAACGCCAACGCCTATGCTCGTGGCATGGGCGACAGCGGCGCGACGCTCAAGGCGCTTCAAACGCGCGGCATGAACATCGCCGATCAAAACGTGCAGCAGTATCTTGGCAACCTCAACACGCTCATCCAGACCGGGAACAGCGCGATCGGCAATGTGGCGGGTGTCGCTACGCAGACGACGCAGGCCAATAACGGTGCGATTCAGGCGGGGGCGGATGCGTCGGGTAATGCCTCACTTATCGGAGCTAATGGCTGGCAAAATGCCCTGAAAAACCTGACGAACATTGGCACCAATCTGGCGTCTAGCTATGGCGGACAGCCAATGAATCCATACGGCGTCTCTGGTGGGCTGATCTACTGATGGCGATTAACTTCGGCCTTGCTCAACCCAGCGGCGGTTACGATTACCTTGAGACACTGCGCGCGCTTGGGCAAAACCAAGCATTGCAGCAGGACATGGCGTCGCAGGCGCAGCGCCAGCAAATCCAAGGTTATCAGTTCGACCGTGTGCGTGAACAGGACACGGCGCGCCCGCAGATCCTTCAGCAAGCGCAGGGCGGGGATAGCGCGGGCGCGCAGCAGCGCGCGTTCGCGATCGGCGACTATGACGCGCTGAAGGCGTTGCAGGGGCTGGATGAGCAGAAGCGCGGGCAACTCGCGCAGCAGATGGGCACGCTAGGGCGGCTTGCTACGTCGCTCATCAAACTGCCAGCCGAGCAGCGTGCGCAGGCGTATCAGGCCGTTGCGCCGATGCTGGTGCGGCAAGGCTTTGACGAGTCGCTTGTGCAGGCTGCTGACTTATCCGATGGCGGATTGCAGCAGTACATTGCCGCGGCTGGCAGTACGGATGACGTGCTGAAGAATTATTACAAGCAGCAAGAGGGTTACACCCTCAACCAAGGCGATCGCCGCTATGTCGGTAGCGAGCTGGTAGCCGAGAACCCCGCCGCCCCCAAGTATCAGGCAGTGCCTGAGGGCGGCATGTTGGTGCGTACCGATGGTGGCAGTGCCACGCCTGTATTCAGCATGGGAGGAGGTGGTCAAGCATCTGGCTCGTCGGCTTCGGCGGGTCGTTACCAGTATGGCTGGACGCCGCGCGCACGCAACGGGGGCGACAACAGCGATGCTGCGGTTGATGGAAAGATCTCCGGGATGTCCCAAGCGCTGGGCATCCCGGCTGATCAGCCGTTTCCGCCCGGAATGACGCCGACGCAGATCGCGCAGGCTCTAACGCTTAGCGAGGGTGGCCGCGGTTCTTTGGCGGATCGCAACAACAATCCTGGCAACCTGCGCGATCCACGAACGGGCGATTATCGCCGCTTCGCTTCCAAAAGCGAGGGATTGGCGGCTGCGGCTGCGCAGGTGCGGCGTAACCTTGCGCGCGGTCAGAACACGATTCAGTCGATGGTTGAGGGGTTGCCGGCTGGCGGGCGTCAGCAGCAACAGGGTGGCGGTGACGTGATTATGGGGCGTCCCAAGCAAACCGCTGCTCCTAGTGGGTATGAATGGGACGGCAACGGAGGGCTTCGGCCCATTCGTGGCGGGCCTGCTGACAAGCCGCCCGGAGGCGGGAATCCCAGCAGCCGCAAGGATGAGGCCACGCTCCGCAAGGAGTTTGAGCAGCGCCAAGACGTAAAGGATTTCCGCAAAGCACGCACGCAGTTCAATGCGCTGCGTGACACTGCGCTCAATCCTAGGGCCACTGCACAAGATGATATTGCCGTTATTTTTCAGTTCATGAAGACGCTCGATCCGACCTCAACAGTACGTGAGGGCGAGTTTGCCACCGCACAGAACGCTACTGGCGTACCAGATGCCGTACGCAACGCTTTCAATAAGGCGCAGAATGGCGAGCGGCTTAACCCCCAGCAACGCCGCCAGATGGCACAGACGGCTTATCGCAGCTATAAGGCGTTCCGAGATGCGTACAATACGGCGGCTGGGGAATTCCGCTCTTACGCCAGCGATTACGGCGTGAACCCAGATCGCGTCGCCCGCACCTATACGCCCGACAAGGCTCCACGACAGCAAGGGCGCGCTGCTATCGGCGTCGGTCAGTCCACGCAGGTCGGCGGCTTTAAAGTGACGAGGGTCAAGTAATGGCAACGTATCGCATTACTGGACCCAAGGGCGAGCAATTTGACGTTGAAGGCCCGGATAACGCCTCGCAGGCGGATCTGGAGGGCATTGCGCGTCAGGTGACGGGCGTCGGCGGTAAGTACCCTGTCGACACGTCGGGGGTACAGCGCCCTGCCACGCAACTGCAGCAGTCCGACAGCGCGCTAGAGGGCTTCATCGGTGGCGCGCTGAAGCCGCTGGACAATGCCGCAGAATGGCTAGGCAATACCGGGGTCGGCGAGGCTATCGACCAATTAGGGCAGTCGATCGGCCTGCCCGGCGTCGACCAAGCCGTGCAAGCCAATGACCAGATGCGCGCCAACAACACGCGCACGGGCTGGCAGCTTGCTGGCAACATCGCGGGCACGCTCCCACTGGCGAGGCTGCCCGGTGGCGCTTTCACGCAAGGCGCAGCCGGTGGGGCGCTGCTGAGTGAAGAGAATAGCCTAGGCGGTGTCGCAAAAGACGCAGCTATCGGCGGGGTAACCGGCTTCGGCGTTAATGCCGCGCTACGTAGTGCCGCTGCTGTAGCCGCTCCTGTCGTCTCACCAGCGCTGCGCACGCTGGTTGATGCTGGCGTGCGCGTAACTCCTGGGCAGATTGCGCGGTCTTATGGCACCCGCTTCGGCAATGCCGTTGGTAATATCGAGGACGCCGCCACCAGCCTGCCCGTGCTCGGCACCACTGTTAGGGGTGCACGTGAGGCGGCTAACGCAGACTTTGGCCGCGCGGCCATCAATCGCTCGCTGGAGCCGATCGGCGCAACGCTGCCCGATGGCTTGGAAGGGCGCGCGGCCATCCGGCAGGCTGGCGATCGGCTATCGCAGGCGTACAATGACGTAACGCCCAATCTTTCTGCTACTGGCGATGATGCTTTCGTGTCGGCGCTCAACGATATTCATGAACAAGCCGCCACGATGGCGCCCGAGCGGCAAGCGCAATTTAACCGTATCCTTGGCACGCTGGGCCGCTTCTGGGATGGCGGGCAGACGATCAACGGCGAGGCATTCAAGAATATTGAGACCCGCCTAGGGCAGCGCATTCAGCGCTATGCCCAGAGCACCGATGCTGATCAGCGCGATTTGGCCGACGCGCTGCGCGCAACGCAGCAAGCTGTGCGTGACTTGGCCGCTCGGCAAAACCCGCGTGAAGCAGCGCAGATTGCCAACATCAATCGCGGCTGGGCATCGCTGGCGCAGGTCGAAAAGGCGGCTGGTACGTCGCGCGCCGAGATCACGCCAGCCGGTTATTCGCAGGCCGTCAAGCAATCCAGCGCCACTGTTCGGCGCCGAGGGTATGCGCGCGGCGATGCGCTCAATCAGGATCTGGCAGACGCAGGGTCGGCTGTTCTGCCATCGCGCCTTGCCAACAGCGGCACGGCTGATCGGGCCGGGCTTCTAGCTCTAGGCGCTCTTGGCGCTCGCGCTCTTTCAGGCGACGGCCTAGCTCTTGGCGGGCTCGGGGCGATCGGGGCCGGTTCAGTGGCTTACACGCAGCCCGTGCAGAACCTCGCGCGTGCTGCCCTGACGCGAAACCAGAATGTTTCACCCGAGCTGGCGAGACTGTTGCAGTATGGCGCGGCGGGTGCGCCCGTAGCAGCGCCCGCCTTGATACAGCAGCGTTGATATAAGATGGCGACGCTTCTCTCTGGTAATCTGCCAAAGAGTAGTGATCGCAACCGAGCAGCCGATGGCTATAGAAGCATTGTTCACGCACCCTTTATAATGCTAAAGGGTGCCGCATACAAACGGAGCGCACGATGTCCGTCGTAGAGATTGATTTCCCCGGTAATCTTGCGCAGGTCGACACGATTGCGGACTTGCGCGCGATCCCAACCGCTCTCATCAAAGATGGAACGCTCTACGCTGTAGAAAGCGCTGGCATCTTTGCTTTTGATGCGTCGGCGGTTGATACGGACGATGGCAGCTCTGTGCTCAAGCCCAATGACCGCACGCCGCTTCAGGCAGGTCGCTGGCTAATTTCTGGTGGCTCGGTGTTTGACAAGGGGTTGCGGACCCGCTTGGCGCAAACCGGCGGCACCACCCTTACCAATTTCGATGGCCGCACCCTAGACGATAAGCTGCGGGAATCGATTTCCGTGCGTGACGCCCGTTTTGCGGGCGGCGCCAAAGGTGACGGCACGACAAACGACACGGCAGCGATTGTTGCCGCAAACGTTCAGGCGGCGATGTTCGGCAAGGATCTGTTCCTGCCGGCCGGCACTTACATGATTGACGACGAGCTGCGCGCCTTGACCAATTGGCGGGGCGAGGCGGGTACGGTTGTCAAATATCGTGGCAACAAGCCAGCTTTCACCCGGCTCGTCTACGCCTCTGGCGTCGACGGGATCACGTTTGAGGGCATTACCTTTGACGGCAATGTCTCGGCTGATCCCACCGTCTGGAACACCTCGAATTACGATGCCTTCACGGGCTCTTCTGGCCTGTCGGTAGAAGCGTGCAAGCGTCCGCGCATCATTCGCTGCCGCTTTATCAACACCCGCCAGCACGGGCTGCGAGTGGCAGGTAGCACCGGAGCGGTCATTCAGGGCTGCACTAGCCAGCGGTCGCGTGGTGCGTTCGGCGACGGCTTCTATCTGGTGTCCAACATCGGAATTTCGATCTCGCAGTGCTGGGCTGACGACTACACCCGTATCGGCTTCGTCGTGGACAGCTTCGGCGACAACCTATTGACCAATCATAAGGTATCGCTAACCAGCCTGCTTTGCACCAACGGTCATGACGCCTCCATCATGTACGGAGGCGGCGAGTTCAACGCAGGCGTCTGGTGCGAGCATACCGGCGACGTGGAGGCCAGCGGGGTTTTTGCAGCCAACAACACGCACCGCGGCATCAACATCTGCACCGGGTCCAAGACTAACGGCTTCCCCGGTACGCACGCGATGGTGACGCTGAGCAACTGCCAGACGGTCGGCGGATCGTGGGGGATCTACACGTACTCGCTGGGCACGCTGCCAATGGTGATGATCGCCAAGGGCTGCACTGCCAAGGGTGCGCGCGTGGCATTCGAGGCAGACGCTGCGCACGGCAATGACAGCTTTACGTGGATTGGGTGCCACGCAGATTATGACGCGTCCAGCGGGACGGGACGCGGCTATGCCACTGAGCCAGTAGGCACGTTGACCGGCTTGCCGAACTTCGTTGTGGCCGATTGCACCATCTCCCGGTTTGCCGAGAGCATGTCCAATCTCAATGACAGCGGCGATCTGGTCGCGACTTCCGATGTCGGCTGCTATGGCGCGCCTGGAGCGCTACCGCTGTCCCCATTCCGGTTATCGGTGCGCGACCTGAAGCACGTTGACGACAAGCCGGTCTATATCCGCACATACGGAGCGCTGGCGCACAAGGTCGACATCGAGGATTGCGACTTTAACATTCGCCGTGGCGGCGGCACCGGCGGCACGCTGGACGTTTCCGGTGGCGTCATCCGGTCGCTGATCGCTAACGCAGGCGGCTTTGTCGGTGATGTGAACCTCGCACCCAAGCGCGTGCGTGGCCGCATCACGGCATTCGGCACGAACATCGCTTTCAACTGCGACGATGTACTGATGTCCGACGAAAGCAACATCGCCCTGCAATCAAATGCCGGAGACAAGCGCAACGCGGTTCGGGTGCGCGGCAACTTCTCCAAGAACATCAACTCTTTCGGCGAAGTGCTGAGTATCGGCGCAGGAACGCAGGGGTTCAGCGCGGTCGTGGATGGTCAATTCTACAACGATGGTGTTAACAGCCCCGCAACGCCGTTTGTGCGCCGCGGCAACAGCGTTAGCATCATCTACGGATTGGCGCTGGCGGATGCGACCGTAACCAATATGACCGATAACCTGTCCAGCAGCGCGCCCGAATTGACACCGACTGGCGTGCGCCGCGTGACACTGCACTAGGATATAGCTATGGAGTCTTACCAGATCGGCAAGCCTGATAGCGGCGATGAGCGCACTTGGGCAGAGGTCGAAAAGCAACTTCCACCGCACGTTTTGGCGGTGCTGAAGCAACCAGAGAAGGGGAAGTGATATGCAGGACATTCCTGTCGAATGCTCGATTGACGCGACTGAGGTAGAGCAGATGGCGTGCAAGCCGACTGAGCCGGTGAAGAAGCCGGGTGACGTGTCCACGCAGTCGGGGGGCGGTGGCACGACCAATCCGCCGCAGCCGGGCGACAAGCCGAATCCGAAGTGATGAAACTCGCCACCTTTGCCGTTCTGCACGTACTCACGATTGCCGTAGCAGCTTGCTCGCGGCATGATAGGCCGTGCGCGGTAAAGGTGGCGGGAATCTTGTCGGTCAACTGGCTGCTGTTTTCGCTGCCATGGTTCTACGCTCCAGCGTCCTATGCTTTTCTGGTTGGCGTGCCCGCCCGACAGGAAGATGGTTGGGCGTTATTTGACCTCTTTTCCATGATGGCGGTGATTGTCGTTTGCTGGCGTGTTTGGTGGGCGCCGGTGATTTGGTCGATCTACCTCGTCATGCTATCCATGCACGCGGTAGCATGGGCCAACGGATTGGAATATTTGGATTATGCTGCGGTTCTAGATGCGGGCGTTGCAGTGCAGCTGGCCGTCATCTTTATGGTTGGGGGTCCGGGTTGTGCAGATCGCTTGCTTGCTGGTTGGAGTCGTATTCGTAGCGTGGGCCTGTTGGCCCGCAAAGGACGCGAGGCGTCGTGATTGAGCGCGACCAGTCGACAGCGCTATATGTAGCTATGGCCGCGCTTGCCGGGTCGATCACTGCGCTATCACTGATGGCATGGCGCACGATGACGTGGCGCGAGATCATCATGACGATCGTTGTTGGGTGTAGCTTCGCTTTCTTTGTGGTTCCCTACGCGGTTGAAACATGGATTGGCGTCGACATCAGCAAAATGCGCGCAATCTGTTTTTTTACCTATCTAGGCGCCACTGGTGCCAACGCCTTCGTGCCGATTATCATTCGACGCTCAACCAAGGGCATCAACAAGCTGCTTGATCGCCTGTTTGGACCGGAGGAGGCAGCATGATTATTGAAATCGCCAACTCCGT
>Ga0182213_1000027_pt1 | contig 21665 bp, 11 predicted proteins | sample G5R1MG_22_FD_128399 | JGI IMG/M metagenome (GOLD analysis project Ga0182213, IMG submission 128399) | Switchgrass phyllosphere microbial communities from Michigan, USA - G5R4_MAIN_03OCT2016_LD1 MG | ecosystem: Host-associated > Plants > Phyllosphere > Phylloplane/Leaf | place: USA: Michigan... | reverse complement strand
TCTGAAAAAGCCTGAAGCCAAGAAGGGTGATGTCTGGTGGGAAGTCGATACGGATATCGACTACGAACTGGTGCTGTATAATCCGGGTGAGAGCTACGGAAACAACAACCTGAAGAAGCTGGAGCAAGTAACGCTCTACAAGCAGATTACAGATGATAGCTGGGAAGCTATTACTATCTGGGACATGGTTCATATGAACTGGGTCTACAAAGGTAAGTCTGTCGAGATCACTGCCAAAGAAGCTATTCAGGATACTGAAGAGAGTGGGTTCATCGTACCCATCCATTCAGAGATCTATAAGAAGATGTCTCTGATAACAGCGACACAGATGGGTACTGCCTGCTGCTATCTAGTTTTGAACTCCTATAAGGTCGTCAAGCAGAAGTGGTATCAGACAGGTATCTTCAAGATCTTCATCTTCGTTGCAATCATTGCGATCTCGGTATTCTTTCCGCCATTTGGTGCAGCTGGTGCTGGTATCCTTGGTTCCGGTGCAGCCGTTGGAGCTAGTCTAGGATTGACAGGTCTGGCTGGTGTGATTGCCGGTGCAGTAGCTAATTCGATCGCAGCTATGCTCATCATGAAAGCTATCGGTGTGCTTGCTGTAAAGCTTTTCGGAGACAAGCTTGGAGCGATCATAGGTGCTATTGCAACTGTCGTATCGGTAGCTGCTGTATCAGGAAGCTTCAATGGTAGCTCTTTGTCTACGAGCATCAGTCAGCTGGCACGTCCAGAAAACCTCATCAAGCTGACAGAGGCCGGTATCAATGGGTATGCTGGATATATCCGTGCTGGACTCGCTGATATGCAGAAAGATCTGAACAGCCTCAAGATCTCTACGAACGAGAAGCTTGAGGAAATTCAGGATCTCTATGAAAAGAATATTGGCTATGATAGGGGTGTGTTCGATCCGACCAATCTTATCGGACAGGGCATTTACGTTCCTGAGGGAATGGACACATTCCTAAGCAGAACACTGATGTTAGGGAGCGATGTAATAGAGTTCACTCAGAGCTTAGTTACAGATTTCTCAGCATTAACTCTGAGCACAGAACTGCCGGGTTAGTTTGCATAGGAGGCTGCATTGGCAGGCGAGTACGATTTCTCTTCACCACTTAATCTGAGTGCAGTGAGTGCCCTTACTGGGTTGAGTGGTTCTTCTGGTTCCCCTCTATCCAGTGGCTTCCCTGTTGGTGGAATGGGTAGTGGTCCTTTTGATCTATCTGAAGCAGCTAAAGTACCTATTCCAGGTATTCCCGGCGTAGGTGGTGGAGCAGCTGGAGGCATTACGTCACAGATGGGACTAGGGATGAACATCCCTACTCTACAGCTAGGATTTGGTGCTCTGAACTCGATTGGCAATCTCTATGCAGCGTTCCAGTCGAATGCTCTTGCCAAGAAGCAGTTCAATTTCACCAAGGATGCTTACAAGCAGAACCTCACCAACAGCATTGCGAGCTACAATACGGCTTTGGCTGATCGTGCTCGATCTCGTGCTGTTGTTGAAGGTCAGAGCTCTGAGCAACAGCAAGCGTATGTCGATCAGAACAGCTTGAAGAAGATCTAAGGAGATACACAGATGGCTGCTCTTACGTGGCGTGATGTAGCTGCCCCTGACTTCAGCGGTAGTCTTCAAGGTATCGGTCAGTTTTCCCGTCTCCTTGGCAATGCTTTTGCTGGGGCGGAAGGTGCTGTCGGTAAGTTCGATAATGCTCAGGATGAGATGGCCAATCGTGCTATTCTTGAGCGTTCTCTGGCTATGCGTGATCCAGCTTCATACGAAGCTGCTCTTGCTGACGGTTCTCTTCTTGGTTCCGAAGCTGCTCGGGCTTCTGCCTCGACTTTGGCTGGTCTCGATAATCGGGTGGGCAGCCTTCAGAACCAAGCACTAGGGAAGCTCAATCTGGAGAGCACGACTCGTCAGAATGACCAGTCCAAGGCTTTCGATCAGGTTGCTGCTGATGCTGTACGAGCCAGTCAGGCTCGTTTTGCAGGTAAGCCTGATCTTGCTCTGGAAGCTGCCATCAATGGTCGTATGGGTGATATCGGTGCTCGAAACGCTCTGAGCCTTGAACGTGGCTTTGAGACTTCCGAGACGGACGGTCTCGCCAACTCTAATACCCGTCAGAACATGGACCTTGGTATGCGTCGTGAAGGACGTGACCAGACTCTCTTTGATCGTGGTACGACCGAGTACACCGAAGCTCGTCAGGTTCAGCGTCTGGCTGATGATGCGATCTCGCAGGGCTACGATGCCAGCAATATCGACCAGTACATGAATGCCAATGGCATTACTGGTAACGTCAAGGCTGCCCTTCGTGGAGCTATTGGCGGTGGTGTATCTGGTGGCAGTGGTGGAGGCGGATCCTCGGGAGCTAGTGTTGTTGGTGATCCTTCTCGGGTCATGAACTATGAAGCTCGTGCTGCTGGCTTCAGTTCTGTTCCGGATAGCGTCAAAACCCTTGGTGATGCCTCGGACTATGCCAAGCAGGTAAACCGTGCTGGTGTAGCCTCCAGTGCTATGGGCTTGTACCAGATTGTTGGTGACACTATGCGTCGTGTTGCTCCTCAGGTACTTGGTCCTAACTGGCGTAATGAAGCCTATACCCCTGAAAATCAGGCGAAGATCGCTACAGCTATCTTCAATGCCAACAGGGGTTCAGCTGATGCTCTGCGTAAGCAGTGGGTCTCCCTGAGTCCTGCTGAAGCTGAACGTGTGCGTCAGCTGCCTGCTAATCAGGCTCTGGCTATCATTGCTCAGAAGGAGTCCGGTGCAACTCCAGCACAGCTGGCTGGTGCAGGTGCTATCAGCCAGAATACTGCTCAGCGTCGTGTGCTTGCCAAAGATCCGACTGGTTTTGCTGGTCGTATTGCCAAAGCACAAGGTCAGCCGGATGCGAGTTTGGATGAGGTTGCAGCACAGGTAGCCAAGGAAACTGGTGCTGATGTGGGCAATGTCCGCAAACAACTTCAGTCTATCAGTGGCATCATGGCCAATAACAAGGTTCCTGCTGGCTGGGCTGTTGCTGGTGAGATCTACAAGGAAGGTCGTGTTGGAACCAACTGGGCTAATGAGAAGCTACATTCTTGGTTCGATACGACTGGTGCTGGTTCGGGTCAGATCATTGACGATAATGCTGTTCGTGGAGCCATCGAACGGTATCGTAGTGTCACCTCTGGAGTGAACAGTGAGCGTGGTGGTGTTGGTGCTGCTGAACAGGCCAAGACCGCTGCTCTGACTGATTACACTGCGAAGTATAATCGTGTGATGGGTCTGCGTACTCGTGCAGCCAATGGTGCTCCAATCAGTCCTCAGGTGCTTGGTAAGGCCGAAGCAGATCTTGCTCTGGCAGAAGCTAGGACCAAGGATCTTGTTGGTGGTCGTATTGCTGAGGATGAGGCAGATGCTACCAATACGGACCTGAACTATACAGGCCGTGGAGGTGGTGCTCCAACTCGTAGTGGATCGCCAAGTCCAATCGTTATGCCTCGTGATAGTGATGCAACGGATAGCTTGGTAGGTGCTGCTAAGCTTGGACCTCTTGGTTATGGTCCTGCTGCAATCGGTCTGCTTGCAAAGGCTGCTCGAAGCGCCGGGGTTACTCCTACGAACAAGGCAGTAGCGAAAGCTGTATCTCATCCACCGGCTAACATGAACCAAGCCCAATGGGCTGAAGCTCTACGGAGAAATCCTAGGCTTCTTCTCCAACCCGGAGGTGGTCAGCTAGATCCATCCTTCGCTCCATTCCTACGACGATAAAAGAAGGCCCCTCAGGTAATCTGGGGGGCTTTCTCTTTTAAGGATATTCGTGTTAGTGAGGGCCTATATTCACAAATAGGTTCTTATTGATGCCTGGTTTCGATGACATCGTTGGTAAGTATCTCCCGCAAAATGTGGGACAAACTCTCTCTGCTCAAAAGCAGAACGATGTGCTTACAGCTTCTGCTGAAAAGCAGACCAACCTGTCTACCGGTACTAATAATAATCCTTTGACCCCATACGAACTAAGTGTCGCTCGTATGGAAGGCACGGGTGTCAAGTCTGCAAGCAGCGAACAAGAACGGGACATGCTCACTTTGAGCCCCGGACAGATGTACTTGAAGTATGGACAGTCTGGACTTGAAGCTGCACAACTAGCTGCTAGTAATGCAGGCTCTTATGCGATCTCTCGTAATACCTCTGCTCCCGGCTTTGCTGTCCAAGCTCAGGACGCTACCCGAGATGTCGGTGCTGGTTTTGTTAATGGCATTCTCGATTTGGGTGCCTTGGCTATGTCTCCTCTTGATGGGGTCATAGGCCATCCCTTGATGGATGCCTCACAAGCTGTCTCGGAGTGGAACGAAGGCAGTAAGTCGGACGCCTATAAGGGCAGGCAGATTGCTTACGAAGCACGCCAAGCGATCGATAGTCGGGACAATCTTCAGACCCAAAAAGAGGAAACAGCAGACTATGGTTCTACTGTCGCTACTGCTCGTCGTGTCGGCAGAGACTTTCTCGATGCTGCCTCGAACACGCTCGACGATGGTTATCTCACGTCCAGCCTAGGTGCCAATGCCATTGGTTCGCTGTTGGTAGCTGGACCGATGGAAAAGGGTCTTGCTGCTGTCGGTAAGGCTGCTCTTCGTGGAGGTATGGCCACCGGTGTCGTAGGCAGGGCTGGAGCTCGCAAAGCTCTTCAGGTTGGTGAGAGCCTTGCTATGCCTGCCACGGTAGGCTTGCAGGAAGCTTCAGGCGCATATCGCAGCACCTACATGGATGCGATGATGTCTCTGGCTGATCGTGATGATCTCACGCCAGAAGAGAAGCGATCCATGGCGAACACGGCTGCTCTGGAAGCAGCTGGCACTCAAGGTATCGTTGCTGCTGGGATCGGTAAGCTTCCCGGTTTCTCGGATCTGGAGAGAGCTCCTTTTCGGGTTGGTTCCGTTCGAGGTGCTGTTGCCAATATTGGTAAGGAAACTGCCGAAGAAGGTATTCAGTCTGCCAGTGGTCAGTTCCTTCAGAATGCTGCCATCAAAGCCAACGGCATCGATCCTAATCGTGATCTTGCTGATGGTGTTGGTGAGCAAGGTGCTCAGGGTGCTATCGGTGGATTTGCTTCTGCTGGTATCGTTCAAGCACCCGGTCTTGCCGGTCGTGCTGCTGTAGCTGGAGCCAAGGGTGCTGCCTCTGGTGCTGTGTGGACCGCGAACAAGGCTCTGAGCTATATCACCAACCGTGCTGATACAGCTTTGGCTAAGAACGAGGCAAACTCGCCTGTATCAAATGAGAACCTCAATCGAGCTTCTGAAGCTGCCAGCGTAGCTGTGCCTGAAGTCACTCAGACGATGCGTGAAGAGGTTGATGCTTCGGATGCAACTCCAGAGCAGAAGACCGAAAGCTACGACTACCTTGAGCGTCTGAACGCTTCGACACAGTACACGCCTAGCCAGCGTGTTGCTGATAATGAAGATCTTTCTCTCACTGTCGAAGGTGCCAAGAACAAGTTCGATGCCATGCGTATGCTGGGTGAACTTGCTGGTGATGAAGAGATGCATCCTACGTCTCGGATTGCAGCAGCTAACGAACTGATCTCAATCCTGAATGAGAACCAAGACCTTCTCAACAAGGATTTGCCTGAAGCTCTCAGCAAGCTTCCTCAAGATCATCCGAGCATGAAAGCTTTGGATGGGTATCGTCGTGTGATTGCTGATATTGGTAACAGCAAGAGCATCAATGATGCCGTCGAAATCGCTATGCAGATGGCTCAGCAGACCAAGCCTGAAGATGTCTCGGAAGAGAACATCAACACTCCGGAAGGTCAGGCTCAGGTAGAGCTACAGGTCAATGCTGCTACCCAACAACCGGGTAACAGCAATCCTGAAGTGCTGGCTCAGATCCTTCGTCATCAGAAGGCTGGTTTGACGAACTTGAGCCCTGCTCAGGTTCAGACGCTGGAAGCTGCTCAGTCTCTGGTTCAGACCAATCAGGCTATCAACGAACAAGCTAAGGCTATGGGTCGTATGAAGCCGATCGATCTGGTTCATAACCAGATTACGTCAGAACAAGGCGACCCTGACGAAGCGATGAAGTCGCTCGAACAGCACCAGAAAGGGATTGTCTCTGCTGTTCAAGCTGGAGACAACGAACTCGCCGGGGCACGTCTTGAGGATCTTGTACTGTTTGCTCAGCATATGCAGAACAAGGTCGGAGCTTTTAATACCGCCTTCAGGACGGGTAAGACGAATGATCGTGAAGCGGTCAGCTATCAGTCCCTCATCCCGAACAGCCGTGGATTGAAGGAACGGTTCCATCGGAGAAAGACTGGGGTCTGGCTTAGCCCCAAGAAGGCGAGCTCGATTGATCTTGCTCAGAAGGTAGCTCTTGAAGCTTCTATGGTGGGAACGCTGGCTAACAATCTGTCCAGCATTTTTACTGACCTCAGTCGTGACTTCAAAATTCCACATATAGAGCTCGTTTCTTTGGATCCGGGTTTAGTGGGAGAGTCGCGTCAGCTTGCTAAGGGCTACGCTTCCGGAGAACAGAAGGTTCCATCTAGTGCAGTCGAGCAGGAGACTAGCACCCCTGTTGCGGAGCCCAAAGAGACTAAAGTCGAACCGGAACCAGAAAAACCCACTGAAGAAGTAGTACCTACTGAAAACAAAGAAGAAAATATTTCTTCAGAGCGGGAACCAAACGCCAATAAAGCTGAACCTGATATTAAGGAAGTAGCAACAGAAGAGGTATCCAAGCCTGTTGAAGATGCTGTTCCAGATGCTCCGACTTATGACAGTCCGGAGGAAGAGAGCCTGTCTCGTCTTCTTGGTTCAGATGATAACGGTAAGACTGAAAAGGGTAAGGTACGGAACTTCTTCCGTCGCTCTTTCAAGGTCCGTCCCGGCTCCAGTCGAGTGATACTCGAAGGGTTCGATGTCGTGCGTCGAGCTTTAAGCTCTGAACGGGCTTTCAAAGCTGTCGTCGGTGATGACAGCAATGGCTACCACATGCCTGCTCCACTCATCAAAGCATACAGCCGATATATGGATTTCGGTGATGTCATTGCTGATAAGCTGAACGCTCGTTTGCAGGATGCTGTGAAGAGCAATCCTGATCTGTTCGGTGTCAGCAAGGGTATCGAAACCAACCGCTGGCAGCAAGGCAAAGCCATCAATTTGATGGAGATGCAGGACGGTAAGTTCCAGTATCATGAAGGCATTCTGCAAGCCTCGGTGCTTGCTGGACTTCAGTGGGCTGTCATTGCTGAAGGCATGAAGCGTCAGATGAACGAAGCCGATCTGGCTCAAATGCTTGGTATTGATGAGAACGAAGCTGCTCAATTCTCGGACCAGTTGAACGATCTCAACTCGACGATTGGTCAGAGCGAAGCTGTTCAGATGATCGGCCAGATGCTGACTCGGTATTGGGGTGTTTCTCCCAATCCGTCTGCTGACGTGTCTTATACGCAGGGTATCCCGGCTGCCATGGCTGGTGAGATCCTATCGGTGCTGTTGGATCCAGAAGTTGGATTTGCTAAGCAAATTCAACTTGAGTTTGCTGGTGAGGGTGTCTTCCAGACCCATAACCGGATCTCGTTTGCTGATCGTACTCCGGAGATGGTGCAGGATATGTCGGCTCTGAAGGGCTGGCCCAACCTCATCGAAACCGTGGCTGTGTCTGAACCCAATCAGGTGACTTACATCGGTGAGGCTCCTTCAGAGAAGGATGTACCGAAGTTCCAGCACCGGTCTAAGACCACGCTGTTGACTGCTCCTCAGAAGGAGATGATCCGTAATGCAAATCGGATTGTCAATAAGCCGAATGTGTCCATGATCCACTTCATGGCTCATGTGGGTCGTAAGGGTAATGAGATTGTGTTCGGACAAGGAGACCTGTCTGGTCTGACCTTGAATGAGAATACTCGTCGATCGCTGGAAGGCAAGAACCGCACGATCACGTCTGCCTACGATACGCTTTCGGGTTTTTACAACGAGGTGCTGAACAAGGCAGATGGAAAAGATCCATCCGAAATGGATGTATTTTTTGCTCATACTGTCACGAGTGTTGGACGCTTGATGCAGCTGGGAGCCAACAACCCTCAGTCCAGCAAGCTCATGCGTGAGATGTTCTTGCCTACTAGGTCCGTTCTGGACATGACCGACAAGAACGTCTCGGACATGTTCATGCTGGCTGTAGCCCAGCACTTGGGCGAGAAGATCCATACACAGGATCGTGCTGTCTCGGTCGCTAACGCCGAAGCTCTCCTCAATGGGGATCTGGTAGAAGCTGCTGCCATGCTATCAGAATATCAGGACAACCCTAAAGTTCTGGATGACGAGGAGGCATATGCTCTCCGTGATCTCCTTGGTTCCAACAACAGCTATGCTGCTGTCCATGCGATCATGGAATACACTCGTTGGATGAAGCTCAAGGAAGCAGGTGACACTGCTGGTCTAAAGGCTTTCACGACCTCAACCTACATCGAAGCCGATGGTGTGACCAATGGTCCCATGATGGCTTTGATGATGTTCGGAACCGGACAGTTTGAGCAGTATCATCTGGATCTACTTCAGAAGGGAGGTTTCATGGTTGGAGCCACTCCTGACGAAGATGGTAAGCTACCTTCGATCAACAGCCTCGGTAAGCAAGTCGATCTCTACAAGGAAGCATCGAATAAGCTGACTAAGTTGCTGTCTCAATCCTTGATGTCCAAGCGTGATGCTAATGACGATGTTGAACGTCACTTTGCTTCTCTTCGTGGAGTGATGAACACTCTACTTGGAGCCAAGAACTTCACCATCAACGAGGATGAGTCTGGTCTTAGCATCAGCATCGACCGTGGTGTGATGAAGAACCCTCTTACCGTGACCCTATATGGTTCAGGTGAGAAGGGCATTGCATCCAAGGTTGTCTCTGCAATGATGGACAAGCTCTATCAAATGCATTCGGAGGTTCTGAATAATCCTAACGATCCTGTAGCACAGGACGAATGGGCTGACATTCAGGAGGCTATCAAGCCCCTGATGCAGAGCACCTATGTCGTTCGTAAGGACGATGGCAAAGCATTCGTCATCAACCAGAAAGACACCAAGCCCGCCAAGGGCAAAGGAGAGTCGCTGACTTTCTCCGGTGATCAGATCAAGAACCTGACGACGAATGTGCAGAATATGTTCGTCAAGGATATGCGTGGTGCCATCAATGAAGTAATGGGCTCTGCTGCTGGAGCTACGACGGCTATTCGTCGAGCAGTACAGGCACAGTCGATCTTCTTTCAGGCAGCTTATCAGGACAAGATCGCTGCTGCTCTGGAAGCCAAGAAGTCGGATCCAGAATGGGTTGCATCCGAGTTCCTGAGCCAGCGTGAGCTAGATGAGATCCTCTCCGAGATCGGTCATCTTGCACCTATGGTCAGCACTGGCGACCAGAGCTTCATGATGTCTGGTTCAGAGCGGAGCTTCGTCTCTGAACCAACCGAAAAGAACAAGCGGCCTCAGCCTAAGAAGTTCGCTTCTACCCTTGACGGTAAGATGCGTATCGATGGGCAGATCTACGTTCCTTCGGATGCACGAGTTCGTGGTATCCCCTTCATGACCATCGGACCGGGTGATGGTCAGATGATCCAGAATGCTGCAACGGGTCCGAATGCTTTGGATCGGGTGGGCTATGTCTATGACGGTGTGAACCTGCCTCTGGATCAGGCAGAAGCCTTCAGCCAGAAGATCAACGAGGCAGCAGCTAATGCTGCCCTCGGAAACCCTCTGCGTGCCGTTCTGAACAGTTTTGAGCAGTTCATGAAGAGCTACAACCCGAACCAGCTGGACAACAACGAGAAGGCTCAAAAGCAGCTTGCTCGTGCCATGAATGATGGTCGGATCGAGCTTCAGCTGGATGACGTGCTGGAAGAGCTACGCCAGTATGCAGATGAGATTGATGCTCGTCATGCAGCCTTGCGTGAAGTCGGTATTGTTGTCGATCATATGGCTGGGACCGAGAGCCCTCATCAGATTGGAACCAACGAACGGAACCAAGAGAACCCTGTTCTCGATGATATACAGCAAGCCTATGCCAAGCATCTCGATGAGATTACCAAGAACAAGAATAAGCCAGACGATATCAAGTCTGACTTGCGTAGCCTCGGTACTATCGAGAACTCGTCTGGTGCCCGTATTATCCTTGGTTCCGAACTAGCCTCTGGGCTGCCGGAAATGAATGTTTCCAAGGATTTGAAGGATCTCATCAAGGCAGCCTTGAACTCGGACCAGACCAAGGATTTGAAGATCGTCACGGGCACCCGTGCTGGTGTAAACACATATCTTCGGAATAACGGCATCAATGTCGAAGAAGAACTGCGTAACCATGCAGAGGGTCTATATCGAGATAACACGATCTATCTGTACAATCCCAGTGCAGAGACTCTTGCTCACGAACTGGTACATGCTTCTACCTATAACGTGGTTGCAGAGCACTATGCCAATCCTCAGGATGGTATAGTCAAGCAGTCTGTTGAACGTCTTGAGAAGCTGATGTCTCAGTGGATGTCCACTCAGACTGATCCTCAGTTGAACTCAGAAGATAATAACCGGGACTTCGATAGCGTTCGTATGGCCATTCAAGATGGCCTCGATAGCGGTAACAAGGCTGCTGCTCTGAATGAGTTCATGGCTTGGAGCTTGAGCAATCAGACCATCTCGGAGAAGGCCAAGCGTACCAACGTCTTGGATAAGCTGGCTCGTATTGCTGCTACCGCAGTCCGTGCGATCCGTGCCCTGTTCCTGGGTAACAAGGCCGATCAGGTCGGGCAGGATATTTTCTCGAACGTCAGGTTCAATACCAAGATATTAATGGCTCAGGAGAATGAGCAATCGATCTATGACCGTCATCAGAATACGATCCTCGCTCAGAACCGTTGGTTCGGTGAGAACAATCGTGTTGCTGGTGTGCGTGAAGCATTCTCCGCTAAGGTGGGTGCCTATGTGGCAGCTGCGGCTGATCTAACCGATCATGCTGATCGTATCGTCGAAAAGTCCAAGGCAGTAACTCTGGCTCAAGAAGTCTTCGAGCACTTCACTGCTAATGGCTTCCCTATGACGATGCAGCAGAAAGGCGCATTCACCAATCTGATCTCGACGTTTGCTATGAGCGTTGAGTTCGATGGTAATACCCTGAACCGCCTTCAGAGCCTGTACGATCATGCCATCTCAAAGATGAACGTCGTGGACTTTCTGTCTCACCCGGACAGCATTGATCCTAACGATAACCGTCAGGCTACTGAGAAGTTCAGGACTATTGCTGGTAAGAGCTTCGTCAAGACCGACCAGTTCGGTCGTAGCACTCTGCTGCCTTCCTTCTTGGCTCTCGCTTTGGTCGATCCTTCTGTTCAGAAGATCCTCTCTAAGATCGACATGCCTAAGTCGGAAATGCAGGAAGACGGTACGCTGGATGCTGCTTTGACCAATCTCGGTACTCGCATGATGGATACCGTAGGACGTAAGCTTTCTGGTCAGGATGCAAATGCCAGCAACGTACAAGAAGGTCTGGAAAGCCTGATTGACGTTCTTGTGAACTCAGTCTCGGATGAAGAGAACTTCATCTCTTCCATTGCCGAACGTGGTGGCAATCTGGTGGACAAGGGCAATAAGTGGGTTGCCAATGCTCTCAGTGCTGGATCCAAAGCGATTAGAGACAAGGCTAAGTCTGTTCGGGATGCAAACCCTAACAAGATGACCAAGAGCATCGCCAACGTCACCAACATCATTGCAGCTATTGCTGACCAAGGTGAAGCTGATGAGCTTGCCAAGGGCTTGATGTCCTACATGAACCGTAATCCCCAGATCTTCCTCGCTCTGCGAGAGATCACGAATGAGCTTGTTGGTCGTACCGAAGGAGATAACTCGGATGTGGTGGACAAGATCAAGCCTACGAAAGCTGTCGTTTCTAAGGGACGTGAGCAGTTCCGTGAACGTCTGCCTAAGCTGATCGCTGAGAAGTTCAGCCGTGAGCTCTCGGACCAAGAATGGACGGATATGCATACCGGCCTAGGCAAGACTGATGTGCTCTCTCTCTTTGGTTCAAAGACGATGGCACAGATGGTCGATCTTATGTCCGATCAGACCAAGATTACTGGCGAAGTGACGGCTCTTGAAAGCCAGATCAACAGCCTCGATAGCAAGAACGCAAAATCCATTCTGGACAATGCGAAGAAGCTGGCTGCCTATATGACGACTGGTGAAAGGCAGAAGGGTCTGACCCTTTACAATGCCCATGCTATCGCTGATCTTTCTGGAGCTAAGCCCAACAAGTCTGATCCGGCTTTGATTAAAGCTGTCGATGATTTGACTTCACTCTACGCGATGGAAGCTCTGCCTAAGGGAACCAAGGAAACCCTTACCGATCTCGCCAAGAACGAGAATGAAGGTATGACCTTTGTCATGTCGTATCTGGCAGGATTGCGTGCTGATGAAGTCAGCAAGCTGGAAGGTCGTGCAGTCTATAACCACTACAAGGGTTATGTGCCTTCTGAGCAACAGCAAGGTGTGAACTTGCTGGTAGCTCCTGCTGCGGATCATAATCGACTGACCACCATGGGATATGTCGAAGCAGCGAACTATCAGGGTTCGGTTGCTGATAGCGATCCCGTGAGTCGGAAATACTACTTTGCTCCTGTCTCTGGTCAGGCTCCTTATAATCAGGGTCTTGTCCAGACTGTTCGTCCTACGTCCTATGGTGTGGATCCAATGACAGGATATTCCTTCGGTGTGCTAACTGCTGGTCGCATCACTGATGTGGATGATGTTGCTCGTGTAAGCCGTGCTCTTGCTCGTGGTGAAAGCACGCCTGAACCCCTGCGTCCGATCTTCAATGAGCAAGGTAAGGTTGTCGCTTATGAGCGTACTATGGATCATGCACAGGAAGATCGCCTGAACCGTAATACCCATCTCGGTGAGATGATCGGTTCATGGCGTGGTCGCCAATTTGAAGAGCAGATGGCCCGAGCTTTCAACACTGAACTGGTACATACCTTGCATGGTATGTGGGAGCGGGATCGTGAGGCTGGTCGTGACAAAGAGTATATCGATGTCATGGATGAAGCCGAGCTTCGTAAGGATCCTGTCCTTGCCGATAGTATAAAGCTCCTGCCTCTGGATCTTCAGAGCGAGATCAAGCAGCTATTCGGTAAGGATGGCTTCATGGTTCGTCGAGACATGCTGCTGGACACTCTTGGTGAGCGTGCAGCCAGTATCGGTGATGCTTGGACCGGTAACAGCCGTTTCAGCAAGGAAGCGCAAGATCGGATCCAGAAGCTTGCTATCGGTGTGTTTGGTGTTGATGCATACAAGTATGCTGTCAACGCTGAGAAATTCTATCAGACCATTATCAGTGATGCGAAGAAGAACATCGTCATCAAGTCTGTAGTTGTGCCTGTCGCTAACCTTGTATCCAACGTCTATCAGCTTAGCAGTCGTGGAGTCCCTTTGGCTCATATCATCAAGGGTATGCCGAAGAAAACTCTTGAGATTGACAACTATGTTCAGATGGAACTTCAGTACATGAAGTATGATGCTGAACATCGTGCTGCTACTGCTTCTGATGATGTGGTGGAAGCTCGTAAACTTGATCTTAAGATGAAAGCTATTCGGGATGCACAGATGCGTATGAGCATCTGGCCTCTCATTGAAGCTGGTGAGTTCAGCACGATCTCTGAAGGGCTCGATATCGAGGACGGTGATCTTTACAAGGGCAAGCTTACCAACTGGATCGACAAGCGTGTTTCGGGCTTCCCTGAGGGAGTTCGTACCTTTGCTCGCTATGGCTATCTGACGCAGGATACGGCTTTATTCAAAGCCCTGCAAAAGACGGTCGATTATGGTGACTTCATCGCTAAGGCGATCCTGTACGATGATATGACCAAGCGTCAGAAATTGACCAAGGATCGTGCTCTTGCTGAGGTGACAGAAGAGTTCATCAACTATGATCGTCTGCGTGGTCGTAGCCGTCAGTATCTTGAGAGCATGGGTCTCATGTGGTTCTGGAACTACAAGGTTCGTGCTGTGAAGATTGCTGCCAATATGATCCGTAATAACCCCCTACATGCTCTGCTCGCAGGCATGGCACCGGTTCCTTCCTTTGTTGGTTCCATCGGTACACCGATCACGGACAACATCTTCAGCGTTATGGCTGATGGAAGGTTGGGCTACTCCATTGGTCCGGGTCAGGCTCTACGCGGCTTCACCATGAACCCTTGGATCAACCTCGTATCCTAACAAAAAACGGCCCAAGGAGAAATCCTTGGGCCGTTCGTTTCTGAGTGTGCTCAGGGTGGTGGAGAGCTTCCCCCTTTGAGGATGCACCATCCAAGAAGTCCCACAACCCCTGCGGCTGCTATGTAGGGAGCAGCTACTACGATGGCAGTCGTCAGTACGAAGACCACCACAAGTATGCAGATCCCTACTATGAGGATCCGCAGCACTCAGGTTATTCGGGCTTCGACTTCAGACCAGCGAAGAGCGACTGGCGGGCAGGAGCAGGCTCTGCATCCGTCGTCTCGGCAGCGTCTGCGACATCTGCCGTAGCTTCCTCAGCAACAACCGGATCGGCTGCTTCTTCCTCAGCAGCAGGCTCTTCAGCTTCAGTCACAGCAGCACCGCCAGTGATGGCCGAAACAGCCTCACCGACCGACATATCAGCGGTCACAGGAGCCTGAGCGGCCTCTGCCTGCACAGGCTCGTCAGCCTTCGGGGTGACAGTCTTGGCCGGCGCCTTCGGAGCATTCGGCTTACGAGCCGGTGCCGAGCTCGTGCTGGTGACGGGAGCCGGTGCAGCAGTGTTGTTGCTGACAGCCGGACGATCTTCCTGACCGTTGTCGAGAACGATGTCGATGATGGCAGTGGTGCCTTCGTCGCCACGGGTAGCCTTCAGCTGAATATCGATCCGGCTGCCTTCCTTCACGTCGATCAGACGATGGACGTAATCACGGATGGCTTCGTGGATCTCGGTTTGTACGATAGTGACCTGCATGTTCATTTCCTTGGTTCAGTCTAGTCGTTCTATAACGACTTCAACTCTGGCATTGCCCTTGTCATACCCACCGTAACCGAACGCCACCATGTTGAGGTGAGTAGGATTATCGTCAGGTATCTTCCCATGCTTCGTTAAAACGTCGCAGAAGAATTTGTCTACTATGCAACAGACATTAGCGACATCAGGTTCCCTTCTGGTTCCAGTAACCAGATAGTAACTTAGCCTTATCTGATGCATAACAGGCAGGTGAGCTATACGGGGGGCAACAATCTCCGCAAAGCTAACCTTCATGTCACTGAGAAGGTGGAATGGTGCATTGCGATACACATTCAGATTGAGATGAAAAAGCTTAGGCTTTCTCACCCCATATTGAATGGATGTAGGCAACGCTATCGTCCACATAGAAAGAGACCCTCACTCAGTTGAATGAGGGTCTCCTCTATCTCCAAGTTATCTTGGATACAAGCTCAATAACGATTAACTTCCGCCGAAAAGGCTCTTGCGAGGAGCACCGCCAGCAGCTGCTCCACCGTTGCCGCTGCTCGGAGGAGCACCAGCAGAACGATTGCCACCAGGACGACCAGACTGACCACCGTCACCATCCTTGATGGTACGCTTGTCCTTGGTCTTGCCCTTGTGAGCTTCGAGCCACTTGTCCCAGAAGATACCGACATTGTTGCCAGCATCATCCAGCATCTTGTCGCCTTCGACTTTGGTGGCACGAGCAGCTTCCTTGACCGTCACATGATAGACGGGATGGAAGACCTTCTCGATGTTGTTGGTATCGCGGGTATCCGCAATATCCACATACGTATCACCCTGAAGCTCGGTCTTGTTCTCCAGCTGCTTGTAGATGGCGAGCGAGATCTCCTTGCCCAGCAGATCAACAAGGACGTGTGCTGAGGTCGGCAGTTCCTTCTTGTCCGACGAGTTCCAGATCATGACCGTCTTTTCTTCGGTCGCCTGATCGGCCAGACCCTTGTCGGTCGTGATGAGGCAGATTTCATTGACCAGATCAAAGCCCGGAAGGTTCTGCTTCTTGGAGGTGTCACGCTCCTGCGAGTTCGACTTCTTCGGATGGAAGTAGTTCTGACCCTGCCGATTGGTCACATAGATGGTGGAACGGAACTCACGACCATCGTCGAAGATGAAGGTTACGTTCTGAGCACCACCGTCAGACTTGCCAGCGTAGGCAAGCTTGATCTTCATCGTGTAGATGTCGGTCTCTCGGGTGAAGGAGCCACCACCAACTCGCTCGTCGGTTTCTTCATGGCCTTCGGTCGTAAGATTGCTGAACAATCCCATAGTATTGGTATCCTTTCTAGTTACCGTAGTATTGCTTGAGCCGCTTGAACACGAGATCCATATCGTTGTCGATAAAGAGCTCGTTGCGGTTCCAGAGACCCATTGCGGATCTCATCTTCTCACCGGCATAAGCACCGGTGACGCGAGTGCAGAAGACGTATTTCAACCCGTCTTCTCGTTCCTCATCAGTGATGGTGAGGAGTTCATTCTCATATTGCTCCAGCTTTGCAACAGGCATCTGCTTGGTGCTGAGAATGGTGGTGAAGTCTGCTTCGACGCCCACCTTGCCAACTGCCCCCTTGATGGGAACCGTGGTGTTATTGCTGAGACTGGCCTCGTCATACTTCGTCTCTTGGTGAGCGAGTATGGCATAGTCCTTGGTTCCAGCCTTGATGGCGTGAATGACTTCACGATAGAAGTTACCGTAGTCACCCCATGCCTGCTGACCTTGCTTGGTTCCAGCACGAGGAACGACATACTGTCGTTCGTACATGGACATCAAGAAGGTGATGGTATCGAGCACAGCCCCAGAAACATCTGGGTTGCTTTCGATCTCAGCAATGTATGCCAGCACGTCATAGGCGTCAGGCACTTCGATGTTGACCATGAAGTTGCTCCGGAAAGGAGTCTCCTTCAGATCGGTATTCAGATAGACCATCTTCTCCTGCGGAAGATTACGCAGAGAAGTGGACTTACCGGTGTTGGGTGGACCCATAACCAGCACAATGTTCTTATTGCCTGTTTCGGACATAGTTGTTCCTTTTGCTTGCAAGCCTCTGGCAGTTCCGAACCAAAGAACAGAACTGCCAGTCTACTCACTTACGTTCGAAGCGTTTAGCTACAGTGACCATAATGGTGCTGTCGATCTCTTCCTCACTCAACGGATTGTTGAGCTTGTTGTTGAACGAATGCACCTGCTTCGAAACTGTATGCAGATCCAGACCGCCATCGACCAGAGCCAAGGCAAACCGGATCATGTGATTGTTCCGATTGCCAGAGGCTATACGCTGAGCGAACCAGCGTTCCATGTTGTCGAGGTTTTCGAGTTCCTGCATCCCACGCTTGTGAGCTTCATTCCGGCTTGTCTTTGGAATGAAGGGCAGAGCATCAAGGATCTCACCATCCATGTTGTAGTGGTAATCACCATCAAAGCTTTCCCACTTCTTCGACCGTTGATTGGCCGATGGATCAGTTGTGAAAGGCAACCACTCCATGAATGAGTTCATGAACTCCTTGTACTCGTCAGAGTCGAGCTTCAGATTATAGTTGATCGGGATGATCAACCGGAACCTGTTCTCTTCTTCTGTATGACGCTTCGTGGTGTACGTCAGGAACTTGTAGTCCTTCAGCAACTCATGACACGTCTCCAGACTGACTCCGCCATCGACATCGATTACGATCATGTTGAAACCGGGAATGACATTTTCCTCGGCTCTATGGTTCTTGACGAACCCATGATTTGACCAGTGCATCGGTTCGCAGGTTCCATCCGACTTTGGATCCTGCATAGCCTGTGTCATGATATGCAGCTTGTCGAATGGAACGACTTCGGTCTGATAGTGATAGGCCCAGTGATCCGAATAGGAGACAGTCATCTGATCGATATCAGTCTCCTTCAGCTTATCACCTGTGAAGAACTCGATACCGTCAGTGAACGTCTTCTTGATGATGATGTGCTGCTTATAGCCCCATGCCGTAGCCATGGTCATCATCTCATCACGAGCACCCTTGCCTGCCTTGTAGAAGGGTAAGCTCTCATGAAGATCGGTATGCGTCAGAGGTGTTCCAACATCACCGATGAACTTGGCCAACTTGACGTAAGCCCTCTCACGAGTGAGGATCTTCTGAAAGCTTTCACCGGACTCTTCAACAAGCAGGATAGCCTGTTGAAGATGATCGATGCAGATCTCAGTACTCTGATCCACAAACGCATAAGCACCAGCAAGCTTCAGAGCCTTGAAGTACCTGTGAGACATTTCTGCCTTACGGATCTCTTCGTGATCTGCCATCTCATCAGCTGCCTGCTCACAAGCCACTTTGTAGCGTACAAGCTCGATGCCTACGTTGTCCTCTACTTGCATACGCCAGCCGAACATGGCTGGATCCGCAAGATTATGGAACTGCATAGCCCACTTGTTGATGGACTGTTTATTTCCTTGGCTGATCAGGTTTGTGTAGATCTGTTCGGGCGTCTGTGAATGGAACGCCTTGCGATCCTGCTCACCCCAACCAAAGAGGCAACGACGAGCATAGCCGGTGTCAAGGAACTGATAGAACTGATCCTCAGTCTGGCCACCATCCAGCAACTTAGCTGGAGTACCGAACAGGAGAGCATTTGTCGGAGTCTTCCCATCGACCTCTTCACCACGTTGATTGTCCACGGTATTCTTCGTGAGCTTCTGCTTGACAATGCCCTGATCGAACAATTCCAGAAACAAAGTTAGCACATCCGTGGAACCAATGAGGTTGGATCCGATTTCATCTATCTGTAGGTTGATGGACCCACACCCAGACAGCAGCAGCTTATGACGAAGTTGCTTCACCGCAGGAGGAGTGCCCGAGTCGAATGTGAAAGGAAACGCCCCGGCAGAGCGAAATTCCTTTTCAGCCTTCTCGAACTCTTCCTGCGGGTCAGTCCCATTCCGTGCTGCCCGGTCATTGGCAGTTTCCCACAGTGACTGTTCCGAAATCACAGGGAACGTGTCTTCCATGAACCGCTTGCGGAACGGCTTCATGAACTCGTTCTCGACGATATGAACGCTGTGGCCCTTACCGAAACCAGACGTAGCCAGAGCCAACACATAGAGGTTGACCGGAATATCACCACGATCCTTCGTAGCGATCGTGGCTCGCTGACAAGCAGCCATCTTACAGAGGAAGTAAGCAACCTCTGCTCGAAAGAACCCACGATCTGTATTTTGTGTCTTGGCACACAAGACATCAACCATCTCTTCAAGAGCCGGATGATGCTTGATGCCAGTAAGATCAATCGACAAAGTAAAGCCTCCTCTGTTGGCAGATCTCATAAGCTGGGCAGTAGGGGCAACGCTTCACCTCACCGGGAACCGTCTTAATTACGCCCTTGCCCTTATCGGCTAGGTGCCGATTAGCTTCTGCAAGATCAGTGAAATTCTTGGATGATTTTGCGGTTGGATCATTAGCCTTAGCTGGATCCGAGTAGTATTTGTAACTCGGGTCGCTACGCCACAGATCCTCATCCGTGCATGGCGGGATACTGCTCTCAGGAGTATCCTTGAACTTCTGAAGCTGACCCAGCTTGTCACGCACATAATCGGTGACATCAGAAGTCGGCAAGAGACGCAGATCCTTATGACAGGTGCGGCTCTGAGGATAATCTGCCTTCATTCGAGCTTGGCTCTTTTGCCAGTCAGTGAACACGTAATTGATACGCATCCAGTCCTCGGTGATCTTTGGCAGATCCTGTGCTTCATCGAGCCAGCGATAGAAGCTGCCCTGTAGGCGTGTCTCTTCGTTTCTGGTTCCAAAGACCCAAGCCCATGCAGAAGTGCTCTTGGTATCCTCAACGTGACCTTCCATCACGTTATCGAACTTACCACCGACAACCCAACCAGCGAACTCACGATATGCACGCTGTTCGAGGAACACCGGGATCATATCAGGATTGGCCTGACGTTCTTCGTCAGTAGGGTTGATATGGATCATGTCGATAGCTTGATCTGGATAGCCAAGCTTCTTCAGGTTACGACGATAGTTTTGCTTCCATGCTCGTTCGATGCCATCATGGATCGTATGGCCGAGAGCACGAGCGATGTAATCTTCGACATCCTCTTCACGATCTTCAGGCTTGACACGCATGGTCATGACCAACTGCTTCAGTGGCTTCATGAGCGTGGTGACGCTGATGTAAGGCTTGTCGAACTTCTCACCGGCGTTGTAGTCGTAGTTATCATCCACTGCCCACACAGCCAGTGTCAGCGAAATATCGCCGTTGTTCGTGATCTTTGCCACGCATGTTTCCTTTGATGTTGGAGAGGTTACTCAGACCCCCAGAAAGACTAGGGGCCTGAGCTTCCTTGGTTCAGCTAAAAGGCAGTTCCAACTGCTCTTCAGTCTGATCCAGTTGCAGTTTGATGGACATCTTCAGCTTCCTCCAGCTTTAGATGACGCAGGATGTTGGAACCATAGTGGACAACTTTCTCCATGTCATAGACAGGAGAGTGTCCCGGCTTGCCGTTCTGTTGACGTGCAGCGGCAGTCCGCCATAGAGCTTTGAAAGCACAACCTTCATCGAAGGTCATACCCAGTGCGTGGATAATATCCTCACACTCAGCTTGGTATGGATCCTGCTCCTCTCTCCGGGGATGCGCCACTTTGACAAGGTAATAGTTCACCCTGCCCCCCGTGAGCTTGTCGCTCATTCTACGACGATCCCATCGCCGTTGACAGCGTTCTTCAGATCTTCAGCAGTACGAAGAACCTGAGGCTGTGAAGCCTGTACGATCTCTTCAGGGAGCTGCTGGAAGTCGTCTTCGGTCATCCAACCGAGAGGACAGATGTTCGTGATGACGACATCACGGATAGCCAGCTTGGGTATGTCCCCAATCTTCTGATAGGCAATGGCCTGAAGATTGCGCTGGCCGCGTACCATGTTCTTGACCGGAAATTCTTCACGATCAGAGCGAACGATGCAGGATTGAATGGTGGTGGAAACGTCTTCCTCACCTTCAGCACGTTCGAAGGAAAACAGGAGATTTCCCGTTACGAGAAAGTAGAAAAACTTCTGAGCAGGCTGCTCGTTTTCGGTAGCTTCGTTCATGGTATTTCCTTTGGATTTGGGATGGGTGGTATAGCAGGATTACCCAGCCAGAGCTAGTTGGACGATGCTCATAATTTCATCGTCGTTGGCTCCGTTAGGGATACCTATTTCCGTCTTCCATGTTGGATAGAAGATGGACAGTTCGCCACCCAGCTTTACTTCTGGATGCCAGATAGCAGGATCATCCTGCCATTCGACCGCTTTAACTAGATGCTCATTCGTGTAACGAATAGCTGCAAGATCATCTCTGATCATGAAGTATTGAGCATCATGGATATGTGCAGATGGTTTAATGTCCAGACGGTGAGCACTCTTACGAACCTTACCGTTGAACTCTACACCTGCACGGGTATTCAACAGACAGTAACTCTGACCTAGAGCATTGCCTGCTGTACGTCCTTCAGCAACAGCTTCGAACGGTGTCTTACGAGTTCCTAGAATGACCTGATGCAGCAATGGGGTACGAAGGCGTAACCCAAAAGCCACAGTGACATAGCCAGTCTTGGTAGCCTCTTCGAGCTTGGCTGCCACCCATTCATCGCTGACAGCGTATAGCTCGTGATATTT
>Ga0182213_1000025_pt1 | contig 21964 bp, 33 predicted proteins | sample G5R1MG_22_FD_128399 | JGI IMG/M metagenome (GOLD analysis project Ga0182213, IMG submission 128399) | Switchgrass phyllosphere microbial communities from Michigan, USA - G5R4_MAIN_03OCT2016_LD1 MG | ecosystem: Host-associated > Plants > Phyllosphere > Phylloplane/Leaf | place: USA: Michigan... | reverse complement strand
GTGCCGTTCGCATTCGCGCCACCAGTGTCGCCGGCAGTCTCGCCAGCCGTCGAACCGCCGCCGTCCTTGCCGGTGGTGAGTTCGTTGGTGGGAATGTCGGCTTCGACATGGACGGTGCCCGGATCCTGCTTGAGCTCTTCCGGTGCCTGGCGCGCATGGTCTTCTCCCTCGCCCTCGCCCTCGCCCTTGGCGGGATCGTCAGCGGGAACGGTCAGTGCGAGCGGGTCGGTAACCGAGACCCCCTCGGCCACCGACCCGGCCGAGTCCTTGGACTCGACAACGGTGAAGGGGATGCCAGCATCGGTCAGTGCGCCGATGATGTGCTCGCCCACTTCGGTCTCTTCGCCAAACGGGATATGCGCGATCTGCCCGTTGACGGCGACGGGAACGCGGCTGCCCGCAAAGCGGTGCGTGGCGGCGTTGTCGTCGATCTTGATCGTGACGGTCTTGTTCTCGGTGGTCTCTTCGTCGGCCATGTGGCCCTCCATCGGCTAGAGAACGGCGAAAGGGAGGGGCCGAAACCCCTCCCTCAATTATGCGCCGGTCGGCAGGCTGCTGTAGCTTGGCTCCTGATTGCCCTCGCCGCCGCGCTCGGCGATGATGACCATCTTGTTGCCGTTGATGTTCACCGCGGCGTCGGCACCGATGCGAATGCCATAGCCGAGAACGGGATCGCGCAGAACGGTGATGCCGTTCGTCGTGATCTTGCTCCGGGTGCTGCCGGCGGTCTTGAAGGCGCTGGCATCAGCCATGCCGACATACCACTCGAGCTTGTCGCCCGTCGCGCTGTCGATGTTGGTCACCTCGACCTTACCGGGGATGAAGCCGGTATAGTGGTCGATGTTGGCGCCGGTGCCCGTCACCGACCGGACGTTTGCTTCGTTCATTGGGACTCTCCCTGCCTTCCTCGAAGGCGATTGAGGGCGAGCATTACGCCCGCCCCCGGTCGGTTACAGCTTCGAGACGGCAACCTCGAGGCGGCACATCCACAGATCGTTGAGGATGACGGCGGCGAACCACGTCTTCCACGAGACGTAGTTGCGCTGGGCCATCGGGTCCGACGCGCTGGGCTTGGCGTTCACCACCATCGGCACGATCGCCTCGGCGCCCTTCAGCGGCACCTGCGCGAACGCATCCTGGCCGAAGTAGAGCACCGGATAGACATCGGCGTTGGTGCCGCTGGTCGAGACCACCGACGTACCCGCGGCGCCGCCGGCATCGGCGAACGGCGCGAGATCCGGCGTCAGGACGTAGCGGACCTGCTCGACCGAACCGATCTCCATGTCGGAGATGGTCTGGCGATTGCCGTACTTCGCGACCGGGATGAAGCCGGCCATGTTGCGAATGTCCGAGTCGAGGTCGGTGTGAGCAACGGCGACATAGGCGGCTTCCACCGCCGACGTGCCATAGCCGACACCGGCGGCAAGAACGCGGCCGATCTTGCGGGCCTTCTGCGCTGCCAGAACGCGGGTCACCGCGCGCTGCTTGTTCAGCGAGATGGGGGTGTTGACCGCCGATCGCGTGACGCCGTTCGCATAAACGACGTTGGTGCCGGCCTTCAGCACGCCATAGACGATCTGCTCGATCGTGCGGCCTGCCTGCTCGCCGGCCTGCTGGCTGGCGTCGGCGAGAACCGGATCCTCGGACAGATCGGTCACCTTGTCGGTGATCTCGATCGGGCGACCGTACTGCTTCAGCACGACGGTCACGTCTTCATAGGCCATGCGCTGCGCGGTCGGGGTGACGCCCTCGACCACCGGCACGGTGGCGGGCGGAAGCGGCACGATGCGGCGAAACTTCATCGTGTCCGTCTTGTTCTTCGGCATGGGCTTGGTCATGCCCATCTTCGAGAGAACAAGGAAAGGTTCGGCGTGGCGAAGCATCTCGGCCGCTGCGTAGGCCGCGGTGCGGGTGCCGATGTCGCCGTAACGGGTCGTAGCCATCGAAAACTCCCCTCGGGGTCAGGGACGCTCGGTGGCTACGACCGCTGGCTCTACTTCTTCGCGTCGATCTTCTTCGCGAAGTGGTCGAAGGCGCCGGCAAAATCATCCGGTGCCCCGGCGGCTGCTGGCGCGGTTCGTGAACCGACCACCTTGCCCCCGTCCAACTGCCGCTGCCGACGAGCGTCGGTTGCGGTCTTGTCCTTCGGCGCAGGATCCTGCTGGTTCCCTTGCCGCTTCGCCTCGGCCTGCTCGGTCTTGAACAGGGTCAGGGCGACTCCGACTTCTCGAGCATCCCAGCTTCCCGCCAGCCGCTGCACGTTCTCGGGCTGGGCGTTGATCCAGCCATCGAAATCGGCGTTGGCGCCAGGCGCGTAATTGCGCCAGTCGGGATGCTTCGCCTCGAGAGCGGACTGCTGGGCTGCGACGACTTCCGCCTGATCGGCTTCGATGACCGGGGCCATCTGACCTTTGACGTTGGCGAGCTCGTCGCGCTGCTGCTTCAGAAGGGGGACGATGACGCCGGCAATCTCGGGATAGTCTTCCTCGAGCGCCTTGATCTTGTCGTCGAGCACCTTCCACGCATCGCTGGGTTCATCACCCTTGCCGTCTTGCCCGGTGTTCTGCGGCGCGGTGGCGGCAGTCGTTCCGGTCTTGAGGGCATTAAGCTGCCGTTGAAGTCCGCTGGCCCGTCCGCTGGCTCCCTGCAATTTCCGCTCATAGTCCTCGCGCATCTTGTCGAGCGCGGCTTTCTGCGCGGGCGTTGCATTCGCCCAAGGGTCGGGATCCTCATTGCCTGCCGCGGCATCGGCCGGGGCGTTGGCGGGCGGGTCGGTGTCGTCGCGTTCGCTGGGGGCCTTATCGGCGCCCTCGTCGGCTTCGCCCTGACCGGCGTCAAGATCGTCGCGATCCTCGTCTTCGTCCTCGATCTCCGGTGCGGGATTTCCCGCCGCGAAGGCCGCGAACGCATTCGAGAATGCGTCGTTACCTGAAACATCTACGCCCGCGCCGGTTCCCTGTCCAGTGGCGTCGTGAGTGGCGGCGGCAGTGTCGGCGGGGTCAGCCATAGTTCGTATCCTTCACAGTGGGGTCTTGGGACGGTTCAACATATTCGATCTGCTGGCGCAGCGCCGAGATCATGCCACGAAGCTGCTGCGCCCGGTCAGGGGCCACAGTCAGCGTCTCGAGCTCTTGCCGGTGCTTCTCGATCTCGTCGAGGTTCCACCGGCGAAGCGCCTGCCAGTCGGCGCCATGCTTGTTCACGCTCATGGGCGCGGCTCCGACCCGGCGGACACGAACCCGCCCGATCCGGTCGGCTCGCGGCCGGCGGCTTCGGCGCGCACGCGATTCTGCGCCTCGAAGCCGAGCTCGCCAGCGAACATCCGTTCCTTGGAATCGGTGTCGATCTGCTTCACCTGCAACATGGCGGTGAGCTCGTCGAGCTTCATGTTCCGCTGCTCGGCCAGCTTGATAAGCTCGGTCTGGCGGTTCATGTCCGCGATCTGAAGCGACGTGGACGATTCCAGTTTGGCCCGCTCCAACTGCATTTGCGCGAGGATCATCTGCGGGTTCTGCTCTTCGCCCTGCGCAGCCGCCATGTTCTGAAGCGCCTGATCGTATTCGTCCTTCGTCGCCATGATCTCGTCGGGCGGGACCATCATGGATTGCAGGAACTTCTTGTACGCCTCGTAGGGTTTGAGCATCGCGGCCAGCACCGGGTGCGTCGTGTGGTTGGTCACGATCGCCATCAGCACCTGGCTCTGCACCTCGCGCACGAGAAGCACGGACGTGCCGCGGGCATCGACGTTCATGTCGCCCTTGATGTCCTCGCGCGCGTTGTGCTGCATGTTCCAGTCGTACAGGCGCCGCATCGACGGAACCGTGATGCCATCGTCCCACGCCTTCACCACCGAGCGGAACGTGACGTTGAAGCCGAGCGCCATGATATTCGACGCGGTGGCGGTGACGTTCGGGTTATCGGTGATCTCGCCTTCGCTCTGCACGGGCAGCGCGGTCTCGTCGTCGATGAACCGGCGCGACGCCTCGACGATCGACAGGATTTCGGTCACCTTGTTCGGGATGTCGAACACCTCGAACGCGGTGCCGGCGGCAGCGCCCTTCTTCCGATACCAGATCTTGCGCGGCGTGATCTCCCACACCTTGTTCGCCGGCTCGACGCTATCGCGATCGACGACGATCTGCGGGCCGGTGGACAGGCCGGCGTTGTCCATCGCCATGCGCCACCCGGCGTTCATCGCCGCCTGGCTGTCTTCCATGATGTCGGGGATGCCATAGCCGAACATCGACGCTTCGGACGCCTCGAACGGCACCACCGAATAGAGCGATTCCTGACTGTCGAGCGGATATTCCGGCGCGATCTTCAGGAGCTCGCCTTCGCAGAAGTAGCAGATGACCTTCATCTCGATCAGCGGATCGGAGGTCTCTTGGTAATAGGCGGCGCCCTCGTGATCGCCCATCGCGTGAAGCATGGTCACGATCTCGTCGCATTCGAGCGGGCCGTGATATTCCCAGCCGATGAACCGCCCCTTCAGGGTCTCGGTGTTGCCGTCGATCGAACGCAGATCGGCAAGATAGCTCATGCCGGTTTCGCTCATGGTCTGCCGGGCGGTCTTTTCCTCGAGCAAGCGGCGCACAGCATCGGGGTTGAAGCCGCGCTCCTTCACCAGCCGGCGCAGATCCTTCTTCGTCCACAGGTGACGCTCGAACTCGAACTCGCACTCGGCCGCGTTGCGCGCGGACATGTCGGGGAAATAGCTCCACGGATCCACGCGCTTGAACACGGGCTTCGGGTCGGCCTCGCGCACATAGACGTGGCTGCCGTCCTCTTGCTTTTCCCATCGGCCGCGGCTCGCCTCGGCGGCGAGCGGACCCTTCAGGATTCCCGTGCCGAGCCGCACCATGTCGAAGATGCAGTCGCGCCCCTCGGCCGAATAGCCGCACTCGACAAGCTGATCGTCCATGACCTGCTGCATCAGGTCGGCGCGCTTCTTGGCCTCCTTGATCTCTTCGGCCAGCCGCTGCGCTTCCTGCGCGTGCTCGTCGGCTTGCGTCGCGGTCTGCGCGGCGGCGCCGGCTGCCTGCGCGGCGCCCGCCTCGTCGCCCTGCTGCGCAGCGGCGGCTGCCTGCGCTTGCTGCTCGTTGGCCTGCGCTACCAGCGCCATCGCCTTCTCGACGACTTCCTTCGACGCGCTCGTGAGCGTCGGCACCGGCGTCGGCTGAATGCCGTAATTGCGATCGTCGGTCGGGAAAATCAGGCTCTCGAGCCGGCCCTTCCAACTGTTCGTCTTCTTGCGGGTGATCTTGACGAAGGCGCGGCTCTTCTTCGCCTCCTTCAACTCGGCCTCGGTCTCGGGATCGTATTGGCCGTGGAACTGCCGAAGCGATTTCAGCCACCGCTCTTCGATCATGCTCTTGAGCCGAACCTGATCGCCCGCGAGCGTTGCCAGGCGCCCGACGATGACGCGCAGATCTTCCTCGATCTTTCCCATGTCCTGCGGCGGGCCGATGACGACGGGCGCCGCCTCGGATACGGAACCGGCGGCGACGATCGCGGCGAGCGAGGTGTCGGCAAGCAGTGGCGCGGCTGAAGCCATGATCTTCCCCTTAATATCCCATGCGGCCATCGCCGCCTGCTGCACCACCGACGAACGAACCCTCGAATGGCTTGGGGATCGCAACCCCGCGGCCAGATCGCACATAATAGCGGGTATCGTCCATCAAGTGATCGTTCTTCTTGATGATGTGGCCTTTCTCGTCGCGACGGTACAGGCGGTATTCGTTCAGCCAGTTTGACAGGTGCGCCATGACCTTCAGCCGGCCGGTCGCCAGCATCTGCCACACGTCGTAGATGCCGGCCTCGCGCGCGTTGTCGGCGGCGGTCAGCGTCAAGCCGAGCTCCTGATAGGTCGCCATCAACTGTTCGCCGTCCTTCTGCGACCGGCCGCGCGCCGCCGGGTCGATGACGCCGGGGATCCATTTGCCGCGCGCCTTGATCGCCTCGGCATGGACGCTCGGCACCTGCTGTCCCTGATAGTATTCCGCATAGAGATAGCAGACGCCGCTCTCGGGATCCTCGGCGCCCCACAGGCAGGCGGTGCGGTTCCAGCCCACGTCGAGCGCATACGACCGTTTCCAAAACGCCGGCATCGGCATCATGGGAACGGTGATCTCGGACTCGGGAATGGGATAGATCGCGCCCGCGCCAAGCGACGGCGTGCCCTTCGATCGCGCATCGCGCAGATAGGGCGGCGTGCGCTCGAGAAGCTGTCGCTTGGTGTCTTCGTCGAGGTGCGGCACGTCATCCCATCCAGCGGTCACGAGGTAAGAGGATTCACTGATCTCCGGCACTATTCGGTGCTCACATTCTCTTCGTACTGGCGCTTCCAGTACGGCAGGCCGGCGCCACCGCTGCCGGTGGACGGCGTTCCGCCGCTGGCCGGCGTGGTCACCTGACCGACGTTGTGGCGCGCGGGAAACTCGAGAGATGCGAGCGACCCTTCGATCGTCGGCAGAGCATGGTATTCGACGGCGCCGCCCTCAAAATCGGGATCGTCATAGAACACCTGATAGGTGGTCTCGGGAGAAAGCCCGGTGACGGATCCTGCGTCGAGCGGGATAGCCACCGTGTTGTTGAGGTAATGCCGATCGTGCGCGGCCACACTGATCGTTGCCACCCCGCCGGCCGCGCTCGCGGTCAGCACATCAGGATCGGAATAACTGTCGCGCACCTGCTGGAAGGTGAAGACGAGACCGACCTGCGACTTCGCCTCGGCAGCCGCGTCCATCGCGTCAGATGCGGCGCCCTGCGCAGTCTCGACGGCAGTCTCGACGGCATCCACGGCGCCACTGACGATAGTCACCGCTTCTTCAACACCGGCCACCTGCACGCGCGCGTTACGCGCCTGCCACTTCGCCGAACGGGAGCCGGGTTGAAGGAGCGGCATTACTGGCTCGCCTGCGTCGCCGGGAGGGACAGGGCGAAGATCTGCGTTCCCGATGCAGCCACAACTTCGACCGATGCACCCAAGATGCTGATCGACGCCACCGACTGCACGCATACCGCGCCGGTGAAGCCGGTGTTGGTGGTGCTGGTCACCTTGCACTTCACGCCAGGCGCGCCGGTGGCGCCGATCGCGGTGAAGAAGATCGGATAGGACGCGGCACCCGCTGGCAACGGAGTCGCCCAACTGCACGTTGCCGAGCCGCCGCACAGGATCGCGCCATTGGCGCCGACCGTGAACTGCGCCGATCGCGAGATGCGGTTGTTCGCCGAATCGCCGCGGCGGAACGTCATGGTGCTGCCGGCCGTGCCGCCGGGCATCTCGGTCGGCGGCGGGGTATCCGCCGGGATCGGGATCAGGGACTGAAGCGCCTGAAGGTCCGCCGACGTGGCGGGCGGGTTGAGGGGTGACACCTGCTGCGCGGCTGCGACTGGCGCCAGAAGGAACGATGCGGCGGTCAGGGCCAGCCACAGGCCAACGCGGCGCGTCACTTCGCGTCGCCCGAGATGAAGGCGGTCGCGCTCGCCGTCTTCGAGAAGCATCCCGTGGTGCTGAACACGATCGTGATGCCGGCCGAGAAATAGGTCGGCTGGCCGCGCAGATTCACGTCGAGGCCCGTGTTGGCGGCGAGGGGCAGGCAGCGCGCCGGGGTCACCGCACCATCGGCCGGAACGGTGGCGCTGTTGAAGACGAGGACATATCCCGCGCTCGCACCCGACACGACGTTGAACCCGTACAGGTTGCCGGCTGATGCCTTGACGATCTGCCCGCCGGTGACGGCTGCCGATGCCGTGGTGGTGATGCCGGCCGCGCTCGCCGCGCTCGGCACCTCGACCACATAGGTTCCGCTCGTATCGCCGCGCTGGCGGTCATAGGTCGAGCCGTTGAACACGAGGTTCGCGACCGCCGGGAAGACGGAAGCGTTCGGGGCGTTGGTGAAGAACCCGCCGATGTTGGAGGCATTGAGAGCGTCGGTCGGCACGTTCGAGGTGACGGACGCGACCATCTGCGCGCCGTTCTGGTTGAACCATCCGCGCACGCGCTGCCCGGTGGTGACCGACGAGGGATAGCCGCTGTTGGCCGTGCCGCCGACGAGCACGGGGTTGCCGACATCCGTCGTGCCGCTTGCCGTGTTGCCCTGCACCTGATTGGCACTGGCGCCCGTGCCGCCGCCGGCCGGGTCGATCACCGAGCCATCGGCACGCACCGGGACATAGACGGGGAGCTCGATCCGCTTGCCGTCCGCCGCGGTGCCTTGCACGGCGCCCTGCTGGCCGGTGACCTGATCGGCGGAATAGACCTGCGCCATTGCCGGCGGCGCACAGGCCAAGGCGGCGAGCGCGGCGAACATGATCTTGAGCTTCATGGCTTCTCCCTTCAGTTGGTCGCCGGCCGCATCTCGGCGGGCAGGAACTGTTGAACCACCTCGGATATACCCTCGAGGGGGGTGAAAGTCAGCATCATGATCCCCTTGGTTGTTGCCAGGCGGATAAGCTGCTCGCTCCACACATCCAGCGGCGGTTCCTCGTCATCCCAAATGACGTGCTGCGCCACGCCTTCGAACGCGCCGCGGCCCTGCTGATATGACTTCAGGCCGAGCTTCGACCAGCCGCCGGAGATGTGGCGAATCTGGATCGTGTCGATCAGGTCGGCGACGCCCTGCTTCCAGCCGATGTTACCGAGCCCCACGCCGATCTTGTCGCGCGGGATGATGCCGGAGCCGTCCACGATCTTGCGCGGCCCGTCGAAGGTGATGTCGCCCAAGAGCACGTTCTGCACGATGTCGCGCGTCGTCTCGTTGGTCTTGCCGCACGCCCATGCGCGCACGGGGTGGCGGAAGCGCTTGCCCTCCCACCAATGCGGATATTCGCCGGTCAGGTGGCAGGCCATCTCATAGCCGCCCATGCCGAAGGTCTTGCCGACGCGGTTCGCGGCCATCGCGCAACGCTCGCGGTAATCGGCGCCGACGCGGAAGAACTCGAGATGCTTCTTGTAGTGGTGGCGGGCGAAGTAGATCGCATCGCCCACCACCTTCGTCTGGTCGGGGAACATGTTGCGGAACTTGCCGAACCGTTCCTCGCTCTTGTCCGCCTCGACGAGCTCGAGCGCCTGCATGATCTGCTCGTCGCTGAAGAGCGCGGCGATTTCCTCGGGGTCGAGGCCCGCCGCGCTCTGCGCGAGGATCGCATCTCGGAGAGGCGCGAGAAGCATCGTTACAGCGGCTCGTGCGCGTCGCCACCGTCGTCAGTCACGGCCTCATAGGTCTTGGCGAAGATGTCGGGCTTGCATGGGTAGATCTCGCCGTTGACGCCGCGGATGATCCAGTCGCCGGGGTTGGCAATATGGTCGCCCTCGAGCGTGCCGATGATGAACACGTCGCGGCCCTCGAACTGACGCGCCCACGCGCTGCCCGGCTGCCCTTCGGGACCGGCGCACGCCTCGGCCAGCCAGTCAGGCAGATCGGGATGGTTGAAGGTCGGCACGCCATCCACGATCGCGCGGAAGCACACGGCTTGGATCTCTACCGGCTTCTTGCGCCAGGCGAACGCCCGCCCCTCGTCGCTCATTTCGTCGATCAGCGACACATGGGCCATGCCGGCGTTGCGGCCGGCTTCGATCGCGTTGGCGAACCAGCCGAGCATGGTGCCGCCCAGCGTGTCGCGCTCGCCGTGCGGGAACGCGCGCAGAGATCGGCCGAGCGGATTGTCGAAGCACGCCATCTGCATGAAGGCGTCCGTCCACTTCATGCCATCGACGCCACACTCGGCAAGCATCTCGCCGGGAGTCATGGCGGCATAGTCGGGCGCTGCCGCGGGCGGCTGGTACATCTCGCCGACATCGACGTGCTCGAGCTTGCCGCCGTCCATGACCAGCACGGCGCCCGTGCCGGTGGTCAGCGCGTCACGCTCGGCCAGTCGGCGGGAGATGTACGCGACCACGCCCGACACGGTGCCGAGCTCTGGCTGATCGACATCGGCGTCGGGGATGTCGATGCCGAAGTGCTCTTCCAGCTTCATCGCGAGCTCGATCCGGTCGAGGCTGTCGAAGTCGAGGTGCTGGGTTCCATTGGTCATCTCGCCCGCCTTCACGGGGGCGAAGATTGCGTCTTCGGAGATGGTGACGGTGGCGACGCCGAGATGGTCGCCGATTACCGCCTTCACGCGGTCGAGGGTGTTCATGGTGGTGTCCTTCACGACAGGAGGGCGCGCGCGCCCATGATGATGATCGCCCACAAGGCGAAGCTGATTAGCAGGCCGATGACGAGGCCGCGATAGAAGCTCGGCTCGGGGGTCATCGGTCGAACCGTCCGCCGGCCTGCTCGCGCTGGAAGCGCCGCAGGGTTTCGCCTGGCGTCTCGCCCGGCTTCATGGTCGCGCTCGTACCGCACACGCCGCCCTTCCACGATCCGCGCTGGTTGCCGACTTCCTCATGGAAGCGGATGTCGATCAGGTCTTGCACGCGGGTGCGGGTGACGAAGCCGAACACGCGATAGGTGTCGGTGCGCCGCTCGCGCTGGATCGTCGTCGGGACGTGCTGCGCCTTGCCGCTCGGCTGGCACATGTAGTGGAAGGTGTAGGTCTGCGACCACGGCAGTGGGCCGAGCTCGGCGTTCTGCTCGTCGGTCATCCAGTCCTTCGGCATCAGGTCGGCATCGTGCCACTCGCCGGCCGCGTCCATATACTCGCGGCGATAGTCGCCCTTGCGGCGATTCCAGCCCCACGGCAGCGAGAACGATGCGGATCGGTGGTCCCATGCGATAGAGCCATAGCCAGAGGATCCGCCCCAATCCTGCCCGAACCGGAAGCTGATGCCGAACTCGCGGCGGCTGTTGAACCAGCGCCCCTTGTCATCCTTCCACGATCCCTCGTGGTCGCCATGCTTGGATTTCAGACGCGCCCAAAGCGGCAGGTTGATGAACGCCTGCACGCCGGGGATGGCGATATGCAGGTGCCGGCCGGTCAGCATGAAGGCGAACAGCAGCGAGCCGAATGCGATCTCGCCCCACCACGTCCGATAGCTGCGCTCGCGCCCGTCCCCCATGTACGCGCCCTTCGGCACGCCCAGCAGCCGGAGATACCACGGCACCTTGCGATCGGCCCAATCGGCGCGGGCCAGTTGCTCGGCATTCTCGCGGGCGCGGCGCGCGGGTTCCTTGCGCTCCCACTCGGCCTTGTCGAACGGCTTATTCCACACCTCGTAGCCGGCGAGGGTGTCGGGGTTCATGTCCGCCCAATCGCCGCGGAACTGCATGGCGCGATCGTCGATGGTCAGGAAGGCCGGCGGCTTCTCGTGCGCGAAGTCGAGCTCGAGCGATGGCGCCTTGCCCTCGGGGAAGCTGCGCGGCGCCAGCCACTCGCCGAACCAGCGCATGATAGCGCGCTCCATCGCGACGCGACCTTCATAGGTCTTCGACCGCGACGAATAGACGACGAGCTTGAACTTCTCCTGCGCCTTCAGCGCCCACTCGAAGAAGCCCTCGGTCGCGCGGCCATAGATGTCACCGTTCTGCCATCCCGCGTCGTAGGAGTGGATCACGCCGTCAAAGTCGATGCACAGGATCGGCTTGACCAGCACTTCGGTCACGCCGCCATTCCAAATGTGCGCGTGCAGGTTGCCGCGGATCGGCACAGGTTCGTATGTCGGTTGGTCGGTCATGGGGGTCATGCTCCGATTGCTGGGGTTGATGGTCATGGCAGAGCGGGGAAGCTCCACGCGCAGTATGGCCCGCATGTGGCGGGCGAGCTCGCGGAGCTTCCCGCGCCTCACTTGCCTTCGCTCGCGCGTCGGCGCCACTCGTCGCGAACGATCTCGGGCGCCTCGCTCCACGGCATCAGATAGTCGAGACCGGAGAACGGGCCGCTGGCGCTGATCGGCTTGTCAGTGTCCTGGCTGGCGGCGATCTCGGCAAGCCGCGCCTGATAGGCTTCGTTCAGCAGCGCCGCGGCTTCAGCGTCGTGCGGCAGGATGCCGTCAACCATGTCGGGGCCGGCGAGCGATGGGCGCGGGGCGTTGAGCTCGCGGCTGCGCTTGAACCAGCGCCACAGGCTGCCGAGCATCAGGACGGCGATCAGCGGCCACAGGGCGGCGATGGCGAGCACGATCACGACGCCCGTGCCGGCGCTGCCGCCGAAGCCGTGGCGCCACACATCGCGCATCAACAGGACCAGCAGCGCCGCGGCGACGGCGACATAGAGGATCAGGACATAGGACATCATGCGATCTTCTCCCGCGTGAACCGATAACCGTTGACGATCACCACGCCGTCAGGATCGAAGCGGGGGTCGCCAGTGCTGACCTCGAACGGGTCGCTGTCGGGCAGCGGCGCGTCGGGCCAGTCATTCTCCGGCGCGAGGCCGGCGCGGATGCCGGATGCCAGCGCGTTGAGCAACGGCACGATGCTCGCCACCTCGTCGCCACCATAGCGGATCCGATTGATCGGCGCCGCCTGTTCCTTGACCGCGGGGCCGGCTGCCAGGCGCTGCGCGAACCGCTCGACGAACCGGGCCGCAGCTTCCTTCGAGATGAAGCGGTCGAGCGTCCCTTCCTGCGCGGTCTGGCGCTTGCCGGGGTTCTCTTCCCGCCAGAGCTCCATTGCATCGGCGATGCGGCGCGCGGCGGCGGCGTGCTCGGCCTGATCGTCCAGCTTGCCGGTGTCGGCGAGCTCAAGCCGATCGGCAGCCCATGCGCGGAGGATGGCCGGCGCGGCAGGGTCGCGCGCCAGAAGGATGAACATGGGCTCGTCGGCTTCGGCCTTGGCGAGACAGTCGAGGTTGCCGGGATCGGCGATCGTGGCGCCGGTCATCAGAGGTGGTCGATGTTGAAGCGGCGTGCAGCGAGCACGGCGACGGCTTCGTTGTGGCGCTCGGCCGCGGCGGCAATGCGCTCGAGCGGCGCGATGATGCCCTTGGCAACGCTCACCAGCAAGTCGATGGTGGCGCGCTGCGATGCCTCCCGGTCGCCCTCGGCGATGGTGGCGGTCAGCCGCTCAACGGCGGCGTCAATCTCGATTTCCATAGGGTGTGCCTTTCTGCCTTTGGACATCGCCGATCCATCGCCCCACGGCCATGACGACGAGTCCGAGCAGGAACCCTACCAGCGGAATAGCGAACATGTCAGCGCCCAAGTGCATGTTCATCAGCACGCGGGCCAGCCCGTCAATGCACAGCACGACATAGGCGGCGAGACTGACGACGACAGTGCCGACGCCAATGCTGAAGATGCGGTCGCCCGCGTTCACTCGCACGCCGCGTTGGTGCGGCCTCCCTCGTCCCAGCGTTCGACGTACACGCCGTTCCCGTCGCCGATCTGAATGCAGGACAGGTCATAGCCATCGGCCGTCACCTGCGCGACCGTGCGCCCATAGCGGTCGGTCTTCAGGCGCGTGATCTCGATGTTGCCGCGATCGACCGCGCGCTGAAGGTGGTCACGCGATGCGATCGGGTCGCCTGGCACGCATTGCCGGCCGCGGCGGCAGTGGCCGGGCATCTCCGGCGCGTCCACGCCATTGAGGCGGATCCGCTCGCCCTCGCAGTCCAGCGTGTCGCCGTCGATCGCGCGGCACGCCGCGGGCTTGGACTGCGCCTGCGCGGCGGTGGTGCCGCGGTCGGTGCAGCCTATGCCGATCGCAAGACCGAGCATGGCGAGGGGGAAACCGATTGTCCGCATCATTGCACTCCTGAAGGGGCCGGCGCGGTGCCGGGCGGGTCTTTGCTCTCGAGGGCTTTGCGGATCACCTCGGCAAACATTGCGCGGCGCTCGTCGGCCGTGATCTCTTCGAGCGGCTTCGTAACCTTCAGGTTCCGCTCGTTGGTCAGCGCGCCGCCAACTTCCTCGGCAGCCTGCCGCAGCGTCTGGTTCGCCAGCACGCGGTTGCCCGACGACAGGGCTTTCTCGAGATTCCGCTGAAGGATGTTGAGCCGGAAGCCTTGGTTCGCGATCGGCACGGCCGACACATCTTCCATGTACCGCTTGCGCTCTGCGTTGAAGATCTCGCGCCACCGCTCGCCAGCTTCGTAATAGGGGCGCGTCGGGTCGTATCCACCCACCTGACGCCGATCCGTGTCGATTCCCTCGGACTGCAACTCCTTCGCGATGTCCACCGGCGTCTCGAACTGCGCGAGGGCCAGGACAATGCGGAGTTTCGTTCGTTCGTCGAGATCTGCCACGGTGTGCCTAATGTTGGGGAAGGGTGGAGGGATCGTGCCGCCCGATATGCACCTTCCCCCCTCATTCCGCCAGTGGACTGTTCAGATCACTGTCATCGGCAATGACGCCGGCTCTCACCATGCAGTCGCGCAATGACGCGCGCAGGGACGGCTCTATGCCCTCCCCGTCCCATCCTTCGTCGAGATGTCGGTACTGCGCCCTATGGGTCACGGCGCGGTCGATGTCGGGCGCAAGCTCGGCGACGCATTGCTTGAACAGATCGCGGTCGAGCATGTCATGCGCCCGCAGGTCGGCGATCAGGGCGTCTCTCCATCCCTGATACCTTTCGGCCTCGTCGATCGGGGTCAGGTCGTGCTTCAGGTACAGGTGGAACCGGGCGATGAAGCTATGCCGGGCGCGCTGGCGCCATTCGAGGCGGTTGCAGATGCGCCCGAACATCTCGACGTGCGGCTCTCCCTTCTTCTGTCCGCACCATGAACATTGGTCAGCGCCGTTGAAGCGGGCGAAGCCGATGTCGTGATCGTTCACGAACGGGGTCCACGGTTCTATCTGGCCGGGCCACGTCGTCACGGATCATAGCGCCGGCCGCATCCGCACATGGCGCAGCCGCACAGGCCGCACATCGTCACGGCGTCCGCCAAAACGCGGACCGCTACGCGGTCTATCCCCAAGGCAGTGCTGACCTGCCCTTCGGACAGGGTGCCCTCACGATGGAGGCGCAGCACGAGGTCGAGCGCCTTTCCCGCTTCCGGGCCGGGCGCGGCGTCGAGCACGGTGGCCGCGAGCTCCATGTCCTTTGCGATCCCCTCGGTCTCGAGGCGATGGTCGCGGCGCACGAGGCGCGCTTCCGTCATGATCTGGCGCAGCCGGCGGGCGCTGTCGCGCAGGCCATCGCGCATATGCTCGGCGTCGGTCTTCATCGCTATTCCTTCACAATCCAGTGCGTGCAGCCGCAACGGGTGCAGTAGAGCCTATCGTGCCATGTGCGCAGGCAGCCCCGCGGCCGATCGCGGAGCCTGATGTGTTTCCAGTGGAAGACGCGACACCATGCGTGTCGAATTGCGGCCTTCATGGTCAATACCTCTGCTCGAGCTCGCGCCGGTGGCGCCGGTCCATCTCTTGCTGGTTCCGGCGAACCTCGCGCCGCGCTGCAACGGCCATGCTCTCCTTCACCATCTCCTTCGCCTTGGCCGCGCCGTACTGTTCCCGCAGGCGGATATAGAGCTTGCGGGTCTCGGCGTCGGGCAGCCAGCCGAGCGTGTTGCGCGACCGGGTGGCGCCGCTCTTCTTGCGATCGGACAGCGGGCGCCCCTTGGCGATGTTCGCTTTCGCCGCCGCGGTGTGGCGCGCCTTTGCCTCGGGATCGGATGCCAGGCGCGCGCGCAGCCCATCCCCGCACTTCTTGCGGTGCGCCGGATCCATCGCCGCGACGCGCGCGCCACATCCACGCGAACAGAACCGGCGCTGCCCCCAATTCCAGTTGCGCGCGTTGGGCGGGCGCTCGTACTGCGCGCCACACCCCTCGCAGGTCTTGGTCTCGATCACGCGCCCGGCCTCCCGGCCTTCACCCAATCGGCGTGACGGATGACGCGCCAGCCGTGCGGCGGCTGCCAGTCGGCATCGACCGGACCAGCGCGCACCTCGGCGGTGTGCTTGACCGGCTCGAACAGCGAGCGCGGGGCGAACAGATATTCGAGCGAGGGACCGCGATCGAACGTCATCGGTCCCTCGGCCCAATCCTTGCCGGCCTTCAGCGCTTCGAGCGCTGCCGCGTCGAGCTTTGCGCGCAACCCCTCCGCGACCGCGCGCGGCGCGTTGAGATCGACCTGACGCATCTCGGCCAGCAAGTCGGCTTCGCTGGGAAGGGTGATGCCCTTTTCCAGCATCGCCTTCGCGTCTTGCCATGCCGATTCCCGCTTCACAGGCACACCCCCGGAGCGGCGGGCATCAGCGCGGGGCCGACGATCGCGATGAAGCAGATCAGGGCGATCAGGATCACTGCCGACTGCTGGTTAGACGACATCTCAACGTCGTGTGCATCGACGATCGTGCCGGTGGTGATGCGCTCGTACAGGATGGTGACAAGGATCGCGCCCGTCACCATCCCGCCAATGATCTGAAACGCGATCAACGCTCGACACTCACGCCAGCACTGACGGCGAGAATGCCGTTAGCAATGCTATCGACCATGCCGCCCTCTGCCGCGGCGCGGATCGTCTTCACCGTCGCGGCGGCGTCGCCCGGCTCGGGATCGACGGACGGCACCACGCGCCGGCTGCCGTCAATCGCCGCCTGGCACATACGAACCATCTCGGCGTTCACCGTCGCCTTGATGTTCCCATCCTCGGTGTGTTTCTCGAGGTGCGAACGCTGGTACAGCTTGAACTGGTCGCGAGCACGGGCAAGCGCGACGCGCAGGGAGATGCACTCCTGCTGCATGTCCAGCATCTGCGAGCCCATGCCCGCGGCCGACGCGCCGGTCAGGATCGCGTGCGAGACGATCATGCGAAAGTCGCTCGGCACCATGCGCTCGAAGCAATCGTCGCGGCGGGCGAGCTCGGCCCACTCCATCAGCGTGCGGCCGGCGATCAGGGGTGCGGCGGGCTCGAGCTCGTCGTCGATCGCGCTGTCGGCGCCGTGCGTGCGGTGTTCGTTCATAGAAATGACTCCTGCTTTGGTGTGCCTGTTGGTGGATGGTTGGCCGCGATCCAGTCCTGCACCTCACGGGCGACAGCGACATATTCGCGGCTGGGGGTCTTCGATTCCTCTTGGCCGGGCCGGAAGGTTGACCAGATGCGGTCGCGCAACGGCTTAGGCAGCATGTACCAGTGTTTCTTGCATCCCCACGCCGCCGCCGGCACCGCCGCATCGCAGTCGGGCCAGTGGCAATGATGGTTCGCCCGGCGGTCAGTGCGCAGCGCCGTGCGGACGTGCTCGACCTTCTCGCCTATTGCGGCGCGGCGCTGGGCGTCGGTTTTCCCGGCTCGGATGCCGCCCCATTCGACGCGCTGGGCGCTTCCTCCACCGTCACCTGCACGGCCGGCTTGATGATCGCGCTCGTCGGGACGGTGATCGTCGCCGACACGTCCGGTTCCGCGAATGCCGTTTCCGGCACCACGAGCTTCACCCGCACCGCAATCTCGCCCCGCTGAAGCGAGCCCTGCCGCTTCGTCATCCGCTGAATGCCGTACTGGCTCATGACGATGAAGCATGTGTCCTGAAGGTGCGTCATGTTCGGTTCCTTGTGCTCGCTCCCGCGCCACCGCGGGCGGGATCCACTGTTTCATCGTGCCGTCGCACTTGTCGCCCCAGCACGGCAGCGTTTCCGGGTGCTCGGCGTGCGTCTTGGTGCGTTCGTCCCGACACCCGCAGGGGCAGGCGTAGAAGGTGCGGCCCTCGTGCCAGACGGTCACAGGCAATTCCCGCAGGCCATCGCGATCGTGGCGTCGGCGATCTCCGGGCCGGCGTTCGCCGCCTCGACCATCGCCTCGACCATCGCCGCGCGCGCCCCGTACCGGCGCACGACGCCGACGAACTGCTCGACATCGTGCGGGCGCGTGCTCCACAGCGGTTCGCCGGTCTCCTTCGAGAACATGGGCTGCCCGAAATTGTCGCGCTTCGGCGCCGCGTGGTAGAGCTCGTGTTCGACCAGCGCCATGAAACTCGCGTCATCCATCTCGGCCGCGAGCGGCGCGTACAGGGTGATGACGAAATCCGGCATCCCGTCGAACCAGTCGGCGATTTGCATGTGCGTGCGGCCGGCGGTCCATTTGTCGCCGGTCGGCGGCATAAGCTGGCAGGTGCCGAGAATGGTCCGCCCGCGCTTCTCGTTGGGTTTGTTCGTCCACACGAAGCCCAGCTTCGCGCGCTGAAGATGCTCGTGATCCTCGTTGTAGAGCGTGCCATCGTCCTCGAGGAAGGTGGCCCGCACCCAGCGCTCGACATCGGGCGCGGGCTCGAACAGGCCGAGTCCTCCGACCAGATGCTCGGGCGGCATGGGGCGGGGCCGGATCACTGAACCTGCTCGCCTTCGCCAGCCGGAAGGGCGGCGGCGGCAAGCGCCTCCTTCACCGTCATCTCGCAATAGGTGTCGAAGTAGATGCCGACGCTCTCGATCATGTGCTGCTTCAGCATGGCGCGACTGGCGCCGGTCTTCCGGCCGGTCTCTTCGTAGAGCTCTGCAAGGAACTGGCAGCCGCCGGTCATGATGCAGGCCGCGGCGTCAGGGATGCCCTGCGACATCATCTGTTCCATGACATCGGCGCCGGTGGCGTGCAGCGCAGCGCGCACCGAATCGCTGAAGAAGTTGAGGCGCGCCGTCTTCTCTTCCTTGGTCTCGCCCGCGACCTCTTCCTCGAGGGGGGCGGCTGGGGTCTCGGTCATTTCGTCCTCACGTCATTGGGGAAGGTGATGCCCTTGGGGCGATAGCCGGAGCGAAACGCCAACATGAGCTCTTGCGCCGGGCCGGGGATGCCGCGCGCGTTGGCGCCGCTTTCCCACAAGCCGACCGTCTTGCGCCCGTCCGCGCCCAGCCGGAACACGGACGCGCAGCGCGCCTTGGACAGACCGAGCGCCTTGCGGTGCTCGGTGAACTGCGCGGGGGTCATGGGGCGCTTACGCATCGGGGCAGATCTCACGGTGGCGCTTGCGCGCGAACTTGCTGGTGACCTCGACGCCGCACCGGCAGCGTTCCACGACGGGAGGCGGCGCCAGGCGGTCGCGATCGGGGTTCGACTTGTTCGGGTTCTTCACGCCGCGATCCTTTCCGGCTCTTCGACATATTCGTCGGGGAACTGCGCGCGCGCCAGCGCCTCGGACATGACCGGCGACACGCTGTTGCCGCACATGCGGATCTGCGCGGTCTTGGTCAGCGGCTTCCCGTTGTAATCGAACTCGATGATGTATTCCGGCGGGAATCCCTGCGCGTTGAAGAGCTCCCGCGGCGTCAGCATCCGCATTCCGATGTCGGTGATCGCCCACTCTTCGCCGTCGAGCCAGACGGTGATGAGTCCGAACCGCGCCTTCGTCGTGATGGCGTCGAGCGCTTCTTCGACCGGCTGCCCGTCCGTCGAGGTGCCGTAATATTTCACGAGGAAAGCGCACACCTGCGCATAGTGCAGCCCGCCGGCCTGAATGGTGTGCAGCGGTTCATCGACCGCCTGACCATCCTTCGACGTGCCCTTCAGCTTGACGATGTTCGAGGCGACGACGGCCTGATGCGGCCCGCGCGTCGCGATCGTGCTGACCGGCTCTTCGGCGCTATGGCCGGGGTTCACCTGCCCGCCGGGGTTGGTGTTAAACTGCGCGAGGTGCGCGCACACCGCTGCATGGCGCGGCGCCCCCGCCATGATCGTGTGCAGAGGATCGTCAGGCGACACGCCCTTCCCGTTCTCGGCGAACTTCTGAAGGAACGCGGCAACCGCGGCGTGCTTGGCGGCGCCAGCGACCACCGTGCCGAGCGGCGCTTCGACATCCAGCGCGCGCGGCGCCTGTCCGTCCCGCTCGCCATAGCCGGTCTGCACCATTGTCGCGGCGACCACGCCCAGCGGCGTCGATCCGCCTGGCCGCTTCACGAAGCTGTTCGCGGTGATCGTGTGCAAAGGCTCGTCGGCAGCGTGCCCGACCGAGCCCGACCGAAACTTGGTGACGTGCGGCGCGATGACGGCGAGCTCGCCGCGATTCGCGGTGGTGACCGTCCGCACCGGCTCGTCGAGGCTATGCGCCCGCGTCTCGCCGCCGCTGTGCGTGATAGGAATGATGAACGGCTTCGGGTTGTTGACCACGAACCGCATGATGCCGTGCGCGATGCGGCGCAGGGTCTTCTCGGCCAGCGGCTTCTTACGGTCGAAGATCGACGGACAGGGCAGCGACCAGTCGATGATGTCGGCCGCGGTGCGGAACGGCAGCAGCTTGCCCGACAGGACGGCGGGAGTTCCGGGCTTGCCGTGCGTCGGCTTCGGCCACACAATCTTCTTGCCATCGCTGCGCGCGATCAGAAACAGGCGCTTGCGCGTCGTCGGCGCGCCATAGTCGCAGGCGCGGAGCTCGCGATGCTCGAGCTTGTACCCGGCGCGGCGCAGCGCGCTCTTCCACTTGTTGAAGGTCTCGCCGGCCCGTTCCTTGATCGGGAAGCCATTGTCGCAAAGCGGCCCCCATGTGCGGAACTCTTCGACGTTTTCCAGCAGGATCACGTCAGGCTTCACCTTCTCGGCCCACAGCACGACAACCCACGCCAGATCGCGAATGCTCTTCTCGCGCGGCTTCCCGCCCTTCGCCTTCGAGTGGTGCTTGCAGTCGGGCGAGAACCACGCGAGCTTGACGTGCTCGCCCTTGGTCACGTCGCGCGGGTCGATCTGCCAGATATTGTTGATGACGTGGTGCGTGCCCGGATGGTTGATCTCGTGCATCGCGATCGCTTCGGGATCGTGATTGATCGCGATGTCGATCGCCCGACCCAGCGCCTTTTCGATGCCAGTCGAGGCACCGCCGCCACCTGCGAAATTATCGACGATCAGCCCGTCGTTGAATGCCGTGCGCATCAGTGCTGCGCCACGCACATGCCGAGCATCAGCACGAGCGCGATGCCCGTCGAGCCGATCACGAGGCGGTTGGACGGCAGCCGGCGGGGATCCACGCGGTCGAGCGGCTGAAGCGGGGGCAGGCCGGGCTTGCAGCCGCGGCAGCGGCAGAACGTGTCGCCGCGGCAGGTCATGGCGCTGATTTCGATGGTCATTGATCGGGTGCCTTTCCGATGGTGGTGTCACCCATATCTGCCTGATTTTCCCCCGTGTCAACCTCCCCCATTTCCGCCGCCGTAGCGTTCTCGACTTCGCCGTTTCCGACGTACCGCCAGCGGGTCGAAATACCGAGCCGGCGGAACATGGCATTTGACTGCGCGACCTCTTCCTCGGTCCACACCTTCGGCTGCTCTTCGATCTGCGGCACGGGCGGATTCGCGGCGCGCTCGATCTCGGCGCGCATCAGCTTCAGGCGATGCAGTGCCAGGCGCTGCCGCTCGATGATGCCGGTCGCGATCTCTCGAATCGCAGGCTTCACCTCGTTGGGGAAGCGGAAGTCGCGGTGGATCGCCTGCCGTGCCGCGGAAATGGCGACCTTGGGCGGCAGGTCCGACAGCGCGAGCATGGTCGCGCTCAACCACTCGCCGCGATCCCAATTCGCCTCCGGCCAGTTTGCCATGCCGATCGGCTTCAGCCACTTGCGGAGCTCGGCTGCGAAGCTGCCCTCGACCTGCGGGTTAAGCGCCGGCTCGATCTCAATCAGCGAGCGGTGCGCGTATTCGTATTCCTCGATCGCGAGGCTGATGTCGGTCGGGTGCTCGATCAGCGCCACGGCGCCCTTGATCGACCAATCCTCCTGAAGCACGAGCTTGCCGAGCGTGCGAGCGTCAGGCATCCGCCCAGCCCCCCTTGCCGCCGTCCATGTACGCGCTGCCCTCGAGGATGCGCGTCACGGTGTTCGGGCGCAGCAGGAAGTCGATGTCGGCGAACCACTTGCGATCGTTCTGACCCATGCAGAACGGGCGCTGCGGGATCAGGCCAATCGCCTCGATCATCTCGGCCTCGGTGTGATCCTCGAGGCGCGCGCGGATCTTCTTCCGGCGTTCCTCGGTCAGCTTGCGAATGCCGGCGATACCCTTGTTGCGCCCCGCCATGTCATTCCACGCATCGACGATCGGCTCGACGGCATAGGTTTTGCGAACCGCCTTGACCGGCTTCTCGCCTTCACCGTCACCAGCGCCAGCAGCCGCGGCGCCGCCCGTGTCGTCGTCGCCAGACGACAAGGAAGGCGAAGCCTTCCCTTCTTCATCCGTAGGAT
>Ga0182213_1000023_pt1 | contig 22826 bp, 12 predicted proteins | sample G5R1MG_22_FD_128399 | JGI IMG/M metagenome (GOLD analysis project Ga0182213, IMG submission 128399) | Switchgrass phyllosphere microbial communities from Michigan, USA - G5R4_MAIN_03OCT2016_LD1 MG | ecosystem: Host-associated > Plants > Phyllosphere > Phylloplane/Leaf | place: USA: Michigan... | reverse complement strand
TTAGTAAAGATTTAATTTTAGAACTTGCTTATGGACAATATGAATTTAGTGGTAACGTTGCTTATTGATTAGGTACAATTACTGCTATGATTACAGCTTTCTATTCATTCCGATTAATTAGTATGACATTCTTAACATACCCTAATGCTCCTAAAGGTGATTATGAACACACTCATGAACAACCATTAATTGTAGTCATTCCGTATGTAATCTTATCGTTACTAGCAATTTTCTTTGGTTACATCGCTAAAGATCTATTCGTTGGTCCAGGAAGTGATTTCTTATCATCAGCACTATTTATCCATCCTAGTCACATTACATTAGTAGAGGCAGAATTTAGTATTCCATTATTCTATAAACTATTACCCGCAGTAGGAAGTATGTTAGGTGCAGCTACAGCATTGTTACTTTACCACCAACTTCCAGATCAAGCAGTAAGTTTAACTCAAAACAAAGTAGGTTACTTAATGTACTCATTCTTTAACGGTAAATATTACTTTGATGTAATCTATAATAACTATATTATCAATAAAGCGCTAGGATTAGGATTAGTAACATCTAAAGTATTAGATCGAGGATTTATTGAAAAAGTTGGACCATTTGGATTAACAGAATCATTCTATAATACTAGTCGACAAATTGCTACGGTTGACACAGGAATTATTACTTCATATGCTTTATATATTATTTTAGGATTTATTTCTTTAACTCTATTATTATTCGGTCCTGTATTATCTGGAACAACTGCAGATAACATTGGTGATTTACGAATTGTATTACTATTTGCTACCGCTTTGGTAATTACTATTACCAGAAATTATGATAAGGAAGCCTTATCATAATTACGGGTATCCCTCGACACTCGGGAACCCTTCTGGTTATCTTTCTCAGGAACCTCTCATTCCATTCGAGGAGAAAGATACTTCATCGCAAAAGGCCGTTCAAAGATAATAAGCTATCATTGATTTACCCAAAGTTATATATAAATAACTCTTTTACCCCCCCCTATTCATTTATACCCATAAAAAATATAATATATCAGGTCTAATTAGTTCAGTGGTAGAACACTCGCTTGTGGTGCGGGTTACACGGGTTCGATTCTCGTATTGGGCCCTTTTAATCAAAACTTTATCTTATTATAAGTAGGGGATTAGAATATTTCTACTGAAGATATTGTGTAAGTTCATTCTACTTTGGGTAGAATGAACTGTATTAGTCTATGGAAGGTCCGAGGTGGTAAAGACATACTAACTAGTTTGTGAAAACAGGTAACATTACAGTAATTTAGTCTAGGCCATACGATAATTCTATATTGGGTCATCTATTTGTTTGGCTAGCCATGAATAAATCCCTGTGTCCACCAGTTTTTTGGTTGTTATGATATTAGTATTTTAACAGCTAAATAAGGTCAGATATGCGTAATCTAACTCAAAATCAGTTTGTCGTTCAGAGGTAATAACACGACGAACGTACACAAAATTTGGCCTATTATATTCTAATTCTCTTGTTTGGAGTACAATTATTTGGAGTACGATTATTTGGAGTACCAAACTATAGCCGATGTCGAATACTTGGTTATTTCATCACTCTCATATAGTGAAAAAAAAGGTTCAAATCCTTTCATCGGCTGGTGTTTTACTACCCTTCTTATCAGTAGGTGCCCATTATGCACCCTGTAAGGATTATTACACCGTTTTAGTCATCAGTTGCGGAAGTTTTAATAAGCATACATTATTCCGATCAAAAATCGGAACATGTAATAGTATTTACCTATATTCTTTTTAGTCTCTGAGTAAAAATACTGCATAAAACCCGTTACAATATGACACTTAATAGACAAAATGGATAAACTTAATTTGAAACAAAATGTTACAAATGGACTTAAATATGTTGTTACTACTTTTTTTGCCCAATTCCCTTTTCACAATAAAACTCTTATCGGTAATGTGAGTTACAAAGTATTACCTGGTGACAAAGTGGTAGTTAATATCCCTTACTATGCTTCCCATAACGGTACTCCAATCCTTAAATTAACTGCTTTAGGTGCTGCTATTTCCAAATGACTTGGGAAAGAAACAGGGAATAAACAGTCTCTTAAAGTTGAGGTACGTTTACTAGGACTACGTTACCCTTACTTAGATAGATCTATTTTAGCTCAATATGTAGCTATTAATGGAGGTAAATACAATTTTACTCGAATGCATAAACTTATTTTTAATAAATTATCAACGGTAAAAAAAAATAGCGTATTACCTACTGATGCTCTATCAGGTCACATTACTGGATTGAAATTGGAATTAGCAGGTCGGTTAACAACACAACGAAGTATTCCTCGAAAAACCGTAAGTAACAAACATACAGGGTCGTTCTACGTAAATAAAAACAGAGGTTCTTCAGTAGATTTTAGTCAGTATGCATCTAAAAATAAAATCGGTGCATATACAATTAAAGTGTGACTAAGTAATGTAACTAAGTAATGTAGCATTTATACGGTATCCTCTGGAGAATGATAAAAATGATTTCCCCTTACTCCCCCCCCTATTTTCTAATGTATTGGTATCTTTCCCCTCGAACAGAGTGAGAGGTCCCTGGGAAAGATAACCGGAAAGGTTACCCGAGTGTCGAGGGATACCTGTAATTCTGTTCAGATTCCCCTGAACAGAATTTCCGTTATTATAAGTATCGATTTCAATATGGAACGTATTATCAAGTAATTAAAGTGAGTGTTAAGGATGTCTAGCGAATATGCCAGAAAGGACGTGTAAACACGAAAAGCAGTATTTATAGAATAAATATATTGCAATCCTAAGGGAAACCCCATTCTCGATCTAATAGATTGGGAAGTATTTTACCTAGTGAACCAAAACATTGTAGTAACTAGAGGAAAGGAAATCAACCGAGACTCCTATAGTAGCGGCGAGCGAAATAGGAATAGCCTAAATAATCATTATCATACCAATATCTTGGAATAGGTACCCATAGAAGGTGAAAGTCCTGTGGTGTAATAATGGTTATTTTATAAAGTTCGATGATCGTTGATCAAGAATCAATGATCTTGTGAATTATGTAAATAGTAGAACGGTATACGAACTGTTCGAAATAAAAGGAGAACCATCTTCTAGGCTAAGTATGGCATATTCAGCGATAGTGAATAGTACTGTAAAGGAAACGATGAAAAGTAAGTAGATGACTGGTGAAATAGAACCTGAATTAGCACTCATATAAGCAGTCAGAGCAATACGAAATTGTGATGGCGTACCTTTTGTATAATGGGGCAGCAACTTATTATAGCAGGCAAGGTTTAGATCTTGTAATGCTTTTCCTCCGGGCCGGCGCAATTCTTGCCGCGTCCCAGGAGGAGGAAAAGATAGAATGAAAACCTGAGCGAAAGCGACTATATATTGACTATATGGATTAAATTTATTTTTGATTTTTAAGTCTGTTATAATAGACCCGAAACAATGTGATCTTACCATGGCCAGGTTAGAATGGACCGAACAAGTGAACGTTGCATAGTTCTTTGATGAGCTGTGGTAAGGCGTGAAATGCGAATCTAACATTGTGATATCTGGCATTCCGCGAAATATATTTTAGTATAGTGTCTGCATATTTTTATTGAAAATAGGAATCTCAACCGGTATAGCACTGATTTGCATACTGATGGTAGTAGTAATATATTATCTAGGTAAAATGGGGGACTGTGAAAAGTCTACCTTTGTAAGTTAACCTCAGAACAGTTGTGTAATATTATTATATCAGCTGATATAATAATATGTACTAGATTCACGCAGGCAAGCAGTCTATTCATGATAAGGTGGATGGACAAAAGGGAAACAGCCCAGAGTGTATATTAAGGTTCCCAATTAAAGTTAAGTGAAATTAAGGCAGTTTGTACCCTATAACAGCTATGAAATGTGCCCGGTAACAGCAATTTTATAATGAGTACGTAACAGTACAGTAGTCTAATCGTATTATTCAATCTTTGGGTAATGCACAGGGGACTTGCGCCGAAGATATACGGATCTACACTTTATACCTATATTACACTTTAGATTATAACCGATATTATTATGATCTAACAGGTAGCGGAACATTCAGTACAAAAGAAAAATAGTGTTTCATTATTTGGATGTAACTGAAGCGACAATGCTGTCATGAGTAACGAAAAGGAGATTGAATACTCCTCACCGAATGCGTAAGGGTTTCTATAACGTAAAAGTAAAACAATCAAGTTTTGCCGTTCCGATCGAAGATCGGAAAAGGAAAAGTTCAACTTCCTAGAATGAACGCGGTCTCTAAGGTTTATGTGCTAATGCCATAGCTGATGAGGGTATCTATAGAACAGAGTTTTAAAAATTCTCAAGAAAATAATATAGATCATGATATACCGTACCCTAAACCGACACAGGTACGCAGGTAGAGAATACTAAGGTGAAGAGCTAATGTGTGTGAAGGAACTCGGCAAACTGCACCCGTAACTTAGAGGATAAGGGTGACCGATCAGATAAAAATGATTGGTGTCACAGAATCGGGGGGTGCGACTGTTTACCAAAAACACAGAGATTTGCTAATACTAATGTAGTTGTATAAGTCTTGAATTCTGCTCAGTGCTACTGAATAAGGTGGGTAATTAAAGTTATCTATTGAACAGGTAGTAAACAGCGGTCTTAACTATAAGGATCCTCAGGTAGCCAGAATAGGATTCATTTCTATTTGATTTCCGATATAATATCACCTGATATTATATTCTGGATCGGAACAGCTGCCCCTTAACTAGAACATAGTTAAGGTAATCTGTCTATATTGCTGAAATTTCCCTATATTAGCTATAGTTTATCTATTAGACCAAAGGGACAATCAGCAGGTAATAATTGTTATTTTTTTAAACTGAGAGACAAACACTTACTACTTCAGAGACTAAAGTAAGAAATAACTACTAAGGGGCAATATAATTAGTTGTTATTATGATATAGTCCAATCTTAAGCGAAATCTTAAGTTGAGCCTTTTCCAAAGGTTCAGTGATTACTAACAATCACAATATAAATAAGCGAAATTCCTTGGCCACTAATTATGGTCCCGCATGAATGAAGTAACGATGCCCCCGCTGTCTCCACACACAGCTCAGTGAAATTGAATTAGCCGTGAAGATGCGGTTTGCCTGCAAATAGACGGGAGTGCGATAAGAAGTCTATTAATGTAATGTGGTGAAACCCCACTAGAGTGCTCTATCTCTAAGCTCACTATAGCATGCATACGGAAGTAATTCCTATGTGTGAAGCCTATAGCATGTCTACTTATTTTGATCTTTGTAGAATGTGAGCTACATTTCTAAGGGTAACATTGTGAATCTACGATTGAAGCGTTGTATTTGCCAGTAAATAATATTACGGAACAGTTACTTAATATTTACTGTAACAGACTGAGGTAAAGTGTTTCCGTGCTTTATCTAAGAGTCTTTTGTCTGTCAACGTATAGTAGGACTCTAAGGAAATGAATAATGTGCATTAATAGGAACTTAGTAAGCCCAATAACCCCCTTTTCTCCATAAGTTATGCTTATAAAAAGGAAGTTTTACCGCAAGGTATAATATAGGTTAGTGGGTAAAGGATGATTTAAAAAGCGAATGCTTTACTGTAATGGTAAGGATAGGTTTATAACCACGTTGAAAAATGGCTAACTTAAATCTGGCGAAGACAAAGAAATGTTTTTGCTTGAGCTGTATGCGATGAAAGTCGCACGTACAGTTCTTGGAGGGGGAAAAGCAGTGATGCTCTACCTATCTCAACAGACCCCATGCAGCTTTACTATAAGTAGTTATTGCTATTGTTAATCGTTAGGTGTAGATACAGGGTAGTCGACAAGACAAAAATGAAAAACCTTGACTAACTATTGACGATGGCTAACCTCAAATGGGGAACAATGGCTACCTGGTAGTTTCTCTGGGACGGAGTTCTATAATAAAATATCATAGAAGTCCAAAGGTTTGCTTATATTGGAATGAAACCAATTTCTTTAAGTATTCATTTGCAAAAATAATGCTTATAAACTAAGATAACTCATAGTGTAATAACAAAAGCAAGCTTAACTGTAAGACCGACAAGTCGATCAGGTACGTAAGTAGGGTATAGTGATCCGGTGATACATTATGGAATGGTCATCGCTCAACGAATAAAAGCTACGCTGGGGATAAATTAAATGTTGTCCATCTCTATAGCAATATAGGTGATTACAATCGGGTGAATTGCTTTACTTAGGTATATAATTTAAGTAAAGGCGATAGTAGTATTAATATTTGCTATCGACGGGGAACACTCTTCTGCATAAGAGTCAATCCGCAGCCAATCATACTACAGTGCCACATATCGTGTGTAGTATGCAGGTTCAACGACTAATAGGTGAGTTGCACTAACAATAATCCTGACACGAGTTCCCGACAACCATATAAATAGGGGGTCTTTACACCATATTATAAGTATCTACAATATTTTTCCTAGTCTGCTAGGTAGATATTCGTAGAACAATTTGTTATGTCTAAAAGTACCTATATGGTACAAAGATAGCTCTAAACTTAGAGTAGATAAAAAAATATTATGTATGAATGTATGAGATTTACGAACAATTGTTTTAGATCGACTATCTAAAGGTAAAATTTCTCCTAACTCACGAGAACTAGTAGCATATAAAAAAAGATTACCTACATTATCCCCGTTATTACTATTAGTATGTATTGGTTTAATGTTAGGTGATGTTAGTTTACAATCCAACAAGGCAGGTACTGCTTATCGAATCAAATTTGAATGAGGAGATCTTAATAAAGCATATGCTTTTCATGTGTATGAATTATTAAAAGTGTACTGTTTATCCGAGCCACGAAAACAAGTACGTACTAACAGGTTAGGAAATCAGGTTACCACTTGATGTTTCCAAACAGTAATGCATCCAAGGTTTAATGTTCTAGCTGATCTTTTTATCGTAAATGGTAAAAAAGTGATTAACTATTCATTACTATTAGATGCATTCGGACCTGCTAGTCTGGCCTTCTGGTTTATGGATGATGGAGGATTAGTAAGCTACTTGCCTGATCGGTATGCTATTCAGTTACACACACAAGGTTTTACTAAAGCAGAAGTGGAATCATTGGCTAAACTATTAGAGGTTAAATACGGTTTAAATTGTTGATTAAAACCCAACAAAGGAAAATGAACTGTAGCGATCTCTGGTGATAGTTATGATACTTTTTTTAACCTAGTTAAACCTTATATCCATGAGTCTATGAAACGAAAATTACCTAAAGGAAACCGAACTAATTTTGATTAACTTATTACCCCCCCACCTTTATTTTTATAATTTCATAAAGGATTATTTGGTTGATGATATAGTCTGAGCCTTGTAGTGATGCAAGGAAGTAGAGATTAAATATCTATACATTAACATACTTGAACAGGCTGATACCGGACGAGAGTTCATATTGTCTCCGGTGTTTGGCACCTCGATGAAATTAAGTATTATATCGACGTCGAGTATAAATAGGGTACAATGCAAGAAGTTACATAGATTTGTATAATTTGCAGCAGTGTTTAAAAGTACCTGTTCAACGATTTTCCTCCCTAATCAATAATCTCCCCCCTTCTAATCAATTTCTTTCGCTCTAGTCCTAGCTTATAAAACATCAACAATTAAGCTAATTATATTAGATAACATGAACCGACAAATTAAAAACCGGCGCGATGGTTACCATTTTAACTCTCCCTATTGACAGACATGAAAACTCAATCAGCCAATGATGAGTAATTACCTATCAGAGGTTGCAGTAGCAATGGTACTGTCAGACGCTACTATGTACAAAGTAAGTACCCATGCTTTGATTAAATTTGAGCAAGGTTATTTACAAAAAGATTTTTTATTCCATTTATTTAACTTATTCAAAGGTTACACCTTTATGGAGGAGCCCGGTACTCGAGTTCCTAAGTCAGGTCACCGAAGAGATAAAGTAAAAAGCTATTGATTTAAAACCTTTTCACATCCAACCTTTACCGCTATCTATTCAATGTTTTACTCTAACTTAAACGGTAAAACAATTAAAAAGGTTAACAGTGGTTTGATTACAAATTACTTAACAGGTTTAGGTTTAGCCTATTGAATTATGGGTGATGGTTCCTTAAATAGCGATTGTATGATTTTACACACTCAAGGGTTCTCGTACGATGAACAACTTATGATGTCGCAAGAACTTAACGCTAAATTTGGGTTCCATAGTACTGTAATTCCACATAAAAAAATTTATTTTGTTATTCGAATTCCTAATAAAGACTTAAGGACTTTACGGGAGTTGATTAGTCCTCATATGATTCCATCTATGAGTTATAAAGTGCCTAAATAGGTACTAGATTAATGATATGACATAATCTGATCTATCTGGTAATAGATAGTACTCCAAATAGAATCTCTATTCTGGATAACATAAATAGGTCGACTCATCACATCCTTCCGCTGCAGTAGGTGGAAAGGGTTCGGCTGTTCGCCGATTAAAGTGGTACGCGAGTTGGGTTCATGTCTATACTCTTTGCTATTAAGTTGGATTTAATAGCAATAAATGAGCCCCTTTTGGATAGATTGCAGGGAAAGCCGTACGTTAATATCATTTCTTTATAATAATAACGGTAATCTGCAGCTAAACTTAATAATAGTGATTAAGTTAAGTTCAACGACTAAAACTTCCGACAGTTACGTTAGTAAACTGAAGAAATAGTCTGATCCTTACAGAGATGTAAGGTTAACATAAATGTCAATACGACGTGAGTCAGTATAGTCCCTATCTTTTGCAGGGAATAATAGTAGATAAGAGATATCTTCTCAGTACGAAAGGACTTGAAGGTACATACCTCTGGTGCATCTGTTCTTAACTAACCTAAATTCAGTTACCGGATAGCAGAGTAGCTACGTATGGAAAGGATAAGATCTGAAAGCATCTTAAGATCGAAGCCTACTCTTGGATACTAACATTGTTTAATAATCAATTTTGATTGTAAACCACGGTATAAGGCATACTACCTTAAAATAGGTTACATGTAATAGTGCTGTAAAGCCATTAGCTAAGTAATACTACGTTACCGTTAGACTTGATAATATCATATTTTATTTTTCGTTGTTACTTTGAAACATAGTGTTTTTTGACCAGGTGGGAAGCTGGCCTGGTTTGCTGCCTTCTTTGGGAGAAGGACTTTCTGCGTTCGAATCGCAGTCACCTGAGTAATAAATCTACATAGATAAAAAAACCGTATAAGTATATTTATCTATATACAGTTGTTATAGCTCAACGGTAGAGCGAAAAGCTGTTAACTTTCAGATCTTGGTTCAATTCCAAGTAACGACTTTTTCAAGTTTTTTTATAAGCATTCTAGCCCCAAATATAAATGTTTCTTATCCTCTTCAGGATAAAATTACAAAAGGGTTGAAAAACTCTAAAGCTCTAGGTGAACCCTATAAGTTACCACTTTTCCCTTTTCCCCGAAACGCTTACGAATATCGCAACAACGATAATGGGTGTTTACGGTCGGGAAATAGGCTCTCGTCATTATTCCTTACATCCTATTGCTTTTTTAATAGATACGGTAGTTTATCTAGCTGTAATAGTATTATATAATAGTTTGATCTAGCTGTAATAGTTTGATCACGTATACAATACAAAAAATAAAAAATAAAATAAGTAGGAGTAACAGAGCAAATATATATAATGAATCACTTTTTACTAGACGTACTAGCTTTTGGTGCAGTATTATCAGGTATTCTGGTTATTACGGCCAAAAATCCGGTTATTTCTGTATTATTTTTAATTTCAGTTTTCATTAATGTTGCAGGATATTTAGTTTTATTAGGTGTAGCATATTTAGGATTAGCTTATCTAATTATCTATGTAGGTGCAATTGCCATTTTATTTTTATTTGTAATTATGATGCTTAACCTACGATTAGTAGAATTAATTGATACAGGACAAGAATATACACAAAATTTACCTTTAGGTGCTATTATTGGAGCCCTATTTTTCTTTGAATTACTGTCTATTTTACCCTTTAGTTTATTCACTGCCGACGGATCAGCTGCACAATCAGGACTGTTTAATTTACCTGCCTTTTTAGAACAAGGATTAGGATTATTTAGTTTTATTAACTCTTTAGTACTAGGTATTGATACTGCAGCACCATCTATGTCGAATGTTCATGTAACATTTAACCCTGTAGTAGCAGATAATAACTTTACCAGCTTCCTCCAAATTGAAAGTATTGGACAGGGATTATACACATATGCATCACTATGACTAATTGTAGCTAGTGTCATTTTCTTACTTGCTATGGTTGGACCTATCGTATTATGTATGAGTAGTTCTTCTCGAAGTGAGGTGTAATATATTAGTAATGTCATTCTATAATGAGCTGAATAACAGTAAAACAGTAAGATAACAATAAGATAACGATATGATAACAATAAATACGTTCAGACAAGATTAGTTTACCCCCCCCCTAAATTGTATTTTTATTTAAAAGTAGATGGTTCGCTGATAAATTCTTTCGATAGGTTTATTTTCTAAGGTAATATTAAAAAATAAATTGTACTACCTTGCAGTTACCCTTTCAGACACCCACTAGCCATTATGCAATCTATTAGAGACAGGTCGGCAGAATGGTTGTGCCCGGGGCCTGCAAAGCTTACGTTGTTAGGGTTCGATTCCCTCTTGTCTCTGTTACGCAGGAGATAAATACAAATAAATTTTTAAATAAATAATAATTACTTATGAGATACCAATCATCAAACTATCTTCTAATATAGAGAAAAGAAAGGTTTGCGTTATCTCATTTATTATTCCTGGCGGCATTAGCCTAACAGATATTAAGCGAGGATAAAACACATGTTTTAAAGAGTATAGTTTAACGGTAAAATCGCTATCTTCAAAATAGCTTATGTATGTTCGATTCATGCTACTCTTGTTTTTTAGGATGTTTACGTGGTTGCTTTCGTTTTCCCTATTATATCTCTATTCTAAAAATATAGACAAGATAGGAGAATAACTGAACTTTACCGGTTTTCTAATCTAGTTCCCAATCTGTGATTGGTGTTATTAACTTCCGCGTATTTCTGCTTTTGGAGCAGAAATAGCAGGTCTACGAGCGTCAGACAAAAAAAAATGGAAGTAATAATGGGATAGAAACAAATATATATATTAACATGTTACAAGCAGCAAAATACATTGGAGCAGGACTAGCTACAATCGGATTAGCAGGAGCCGGAGTTGGAATTGGATTAGTATTCTCATCACTAATGTCAGCTACATCACGAAATCCCGCATTACGACCTTATTGGAATATTGGGGTCGATACTTCATTACATTGCTGGAATACCCTTAATCATGGTTAATATATATAGGGTGATCAGCAGGAATCGTAGATAAGGCATAAATAAATAAATATACGTCTTACCCACCGTTCTTCAACGACTACACATGAAGCTAATAATAAGAAACGATTATTAGAAGATATAGTCTTAACTTTGTTGAAAAATAAAGTAAATGAATCATTTACGGTCTAAAACAGGCAATTATTCCAATACGCTATTTTAGGGTTCGCTCTATCAGAAGCTACAGGATTATTCGCTTTAATGATCGCTTTCTTAATCCTATACTCATAGTTTTTGTAGTATTATAACTCAGGTTATAATATTGACATTAAAATACGGCCAAATCCAGAATAGATATTCGTGGATCGCTTATCTAAACTTGAATGAGAAAAGAAATAAGTTATAAAAGATCTTATAGAGGATATTTTACCTTTACTACCCCCCCCCAAGCGCTTTTTACTTCTGTTGCACCTGTAAGTTAGGATTCATCCTTTAGGTGAATCATAACTGTACTACATAGATTATTGATCATAATCAATAATCTATTAGTCCCTTATTTAGCTTTTATAGTAATCATTAAGGTCTCTTTTTATATGTAATCCTAGATCGTTACTTTTTTCCGATAACAAGTGTGCTGAAATGGTAGACAGGCTGCTCTTAGGAAGCAGTAGATAATCTCTGTATGGGTTCAAGTCCCATCACTTGTAATATCCAGTACATTATCCATTGTTAAGTATCTTAACCCTCGAACAGAGTGAGAGGTTCCCGGTTAAGATTACCAGGAAGGATCCCGAGTGTCGAGGGATACCTGTAATTATGCTCAGGTAAACCTGAGCATAATTCCTGAAATAGGCATTGCTAGCTCAATGGTAGAGCGTTATACTTCGGATATAACGGTTTTTGGTTCGAGTCCAGAGTGATGCTTAACTTACCCTTGTAATATATTAGCGTTGAGATGTAGTTATAAAAAAACGGATATAGTATAACGGTTAGTATAGCTACCTTCCAAGTAGTTGGCGAGGTTTCGATTACCTCTATCCGTATATATTTTTACCCATGTTCTAGGTGCCCACTGACCATCAAGGACAAAATACGAATGCTTTTAATTGGACTAATTTCATTATTAATAGCGATCCCGCTTTATTCATCGACGATTACACCCACACTATTAACTCGAATTACTTCTATTATTTTACTCTTTAGTGCAGCCATTTCATTCAATAGATTATATGTACAAGCTATTGGATCTGGACTAGGGTTATATAGTGGTTTATTCCACGTAACAACAGTTACACAAGCTATGGAAATGTTTTTATACGTAGTTGGAGCACTTATCTTACTACCTTGAGCATCTCCTAAAAAAGATGATCTAGAATCAGGTAATAGATCTGGACAAGAGGTAAGTACTTCAAATTTTGGGTTTACAAGCGCAGTACCAAGTATTCCGGAATATCCTTTAATTATTCTGTTTACTACAATCGGTGCATCCTTTTTAATTTCAAGTGCTGATTTAGTTTCAATGTACCTATCTATTGAGTTACAAAGTTTTGCAGTTTATATTTTAGCTGCTATTTACCGAAATTCAGAGTCAGCTACATCAGCAGGACTTAAATATTTCTTATTAGGAGCATTATCTTCAGCCCTTATTTTATTAGGTTCAAGTTTAATTTATGCTTACACCGGACTAACTAACTTTGAAAGTATTTATATGCTATCAAATGTAGTAGGAAATGAAGGGTCACTAAGTACACACGGAATGGTATCTCAAGCCCCTACTGCGGGAATCGTATTAGGTGTATTAATTATTGGAGTAGGTTTCTTATTTAAAGTGGCCGCTGCTCCTTTCCATAACTGAGCACCTGATGTGTATGATGGAGTTCCAACTATTGTTACAACTTGATTAACTGTAATGCCTAAAATTTCAATCTTTATCTTTTTATTAGAGTTCACAGGAGGAGCTATTGGATCAGAAACTGTGATCGATATGGGGACATCAAATGCTTTATTCTTAGGTGAAAATACTAGCGGTGCTATCTTTAAAAACCTATTATTAACAACATCCCTATTATCATTAGTTATTGGAACTGTTGTAGGTCTGGCTCAATACCGACTAAAACGATTATTAGCTTTTTCAACTATTTCACACGTAGGGTTTTTACTATTAGCTTTATCCGTTAATAGTGAAGAGTCTATTACAAGTTTCTTGTTTTATATTATCCAATACTCAATTACTAACTTAGATGCCTTTTTTGTTGTACTTGCATTAGGATACGTTATTAACAATCAAATTTCTTACGAAAACAATGGTAATAACTCTACCGATATTACCTATATTTCTCAACTTAAAGGACAATTTTATGCTAACCCTATTTTAGGTTTAAGTTTAGCTCTATGTCTATTTTCTATGGCTGGAATTCCACCACTAGTAGGATTTTTTGCTAAATATAGAGTATTATACTCAGCAATCGAAAATGGGTATTACTTCTTGGCCTTTGTTGGTATTATTGCTAGTGTCATTAGTGCCGCTTATTACCTACGAATTATTCGAGTAATTCACTTTGATCAAAGAACTAATAATTTATCATTAGAATCAGGACAAAAATCACGTCGTTCGGAGGCTCACGACGAACGAGAAGCTACTTTTGTGTTAACAAGTAGACATAGTTATATTATCTCGGTGTTAACCCTATTAGTAGTATTATTCATCTTATCACCTTCATTAGTATTAAATAGCAGTAATCTACTGGCATTGTCACTATTTACAGCATAATGACAATTACAGTATTAATTTTATTTGTTCCTATCTTAGTAATGGTTTTACTGGTACTGAACTTACTATTAGCAGTACATCGACCCGATACTGAAAAGGTAACTCCTTATGAGTGTGGCTTTAACCCAATTTACGGGCAGGTGCGAGCGCCTTTTGCTATTCAATATTATTTAGTCGGGATTCTATTTTTAATCTTTGATCTTGAAATCGCAGTATTTTACCCATTAGCAGTAACTTTATATCAAGTAAGTACTTATGGTTTCTGAATTGGAATGCTATTCTTGATTCTTCTAACTATTGGATTTGTTTATGAGTTTGGTAAAGGAGCTTTATATTTCACTGATAATCGATCTTCAATTTCACGAGCTGTTATTGAACGACCCGAATAACACCCCCCCCTATATAGCTAATTCCATAGAAAACGGATATTAAAAGTATCTATTTCTATGTTCAAATAGATTAAATATCTTTCCCCTCGAACAGAGTGAGAGGTACCTGGGAAAGATAACCGGGAAGGTTCCCGAGTAATCGAGGGATACCTGTAATTATGTTAAGGTTAACCTTAACATAATTACCGAAAAGAGGTCAATAATTTAAACTTAAATATGCTTACATCGCTACTAATCATTCCTATTTTAGGAGTGTTAGCTCTAAGTCCGATGCAAGATGAATCAGCAGCAGATCGATCACGAATGAAACAAATTGCTTTATTCGTTACTGTAATCAACTTTTTAGTCTCACTGTTACTATGAGGAGAATTTGATAGTAATTCTAGTCAATACCAATTTACAACAGAATTTAACCAAGTTAGCTTCTGTCATTTACACATTGGAGTAGACGGATTATCTCTATATTTTGTGCTATTAACAACGTTTACAATGCCTATTTGTATTCTAGCTAGTTGAGAAAATGTAAAACATAATTTAAAATACTTTTTAATTGCCTTTTTAATGGTAGAAACATTATTAATTGCGTTATTTGTTGTATTAGATTTATTACTATTCTATGTCTTTTTCGAGTCAGTATTAGTGCCTTTATTCCTAATTGTAGGTATCTGAGGTGCAAGTGAAACTCGAATTCGAGCTAGTTTCTTATTATTCCTGTACACGCTATTTGGATCTTTATTTATGTTATTAGCTTTTTTAGTAATTATCTATAATGTTGGAACATCCGATTTACAAATGATTTCATTAGCTGATATTAGTTTTGAGAGCCAAAAATGATTATGATTAGCCATTTTCTTAAGTTTTGCTATTAAAACTCCATTGATTCCATTCCACATGTGATTGCCACGAGCCCATGTTGAAGCTCCTTTAGCTGGATCAATTGTGTTAGCAGGTCTTATCTTAAAACTAGCAGTATATGGGTTCTTACGAATTCTTATTCCTTTATTACCAGAAGCTACTTCATACTTTAGTCCATTAGTACAAACAATTGCCGTTATTACACTAGTATACAGCTCATTAACAACACTACGACAAACAGACTTTAAATGTCTGGTAGCTTACTCAAGTATTGCTCACATGAGTGTAGTAGTAGCAGGAGTATTTAGTAATACAATTCAAGGTATTGAAGGAGGAATTATGTTATCTATTGCTCACGGATTTGTTTCACCTGCATTATTCATGTTAGTAGGGGGTGTGCTTTACGATCGATACCATACACGAGTTATCCGATACTACCGAGGTATGACCTTATATATGCCTGTATTTGCAGCATTCTTTTTCGCATTTACTGTAGCAAACATGGGTACACCTTTAACAAGCAATTGAATCGGAGAATTCCTGGCCTTAAATGGAACATTCATGCGAAGTCCTGTAGTAGGATTATTAATGAGTACTGGAATTGTATTTTCAGCTGGATATTCGATCTGATTATTTAACCGAATTTGTTTTGGTGCCTACAGTTCATATTTATCATATGCTAACGATGTAACACGACGAGAGTATATGGTTCTTCTGTCATTGCTGATTCCAACCTTTGTATTTGGAATTTGACCTAATATTATTTTAAATGATTTACACTATAGTGTATCTACGTTATTATATGCTTAATTTGATTAAAGCTCTTTCCCCCCCCAATCTTACTCTTTATTTACTACGCTAATATAAGTATCTAATGTAGAAATTAGAACAGTTTTACCACTAATAAAACGATAACTCTGCTTTTTTTCTCTGTTTATAATAAATATTCTAACTAACTGACGGAATTAGTCTTTAATAAAAATGTGTTTTAGTGCAATGGTTAGCACGATTGCCTCATGAGCAATAGATCTCTGTTCAAGTCAGAGGAACGCACGGATGTATCCTAATGTTTAATACGTTAAAGTTAGGTTAGTTTGACAATCCAGAATATAATATCCGGTGCTTCTCACCTGATATTAATATTCGTGGTACATCATTTAGTACGCTTTGCTACTAAATGATTACTCGGTGATTATAAGCTGTTGTACGTTGGATTGAATCGGTTACACTAAACCTTACTGTGTTTGGGTAATGACAGACGTATCGTCCTTTCCCAATACGCTGACGAATACTTGAGGATGTGCAGATTGGGGAAGAGAAGGGAGAAGGAACTTTCCTCCACTCCTCCTGTGACATCTCACTGATGCTCTAACGATCATCAGATCGTGCCGGCCCGGAGCATCAGACGAGATAATCATTGACATCTTTTCTGGGATTTTTTGGTTTAGGCTTAGTACTTTGTTAACGGGTTTACAAAATACAAACCTACTTTAACTTTAAGTGGGTAACCAAAAGATTTGGCGCCCATTATGAATCCAATTCGAATGCTAACAATAGGCCTACGGAAATACCTAAGCATTCCAGTGAGCTCAGCCTATAAGGTGAAAAAATGTAGAATTGTTCTAGTCCTAGTACAGACCCATCTATAAAGTAAGAGGTCTTACTTTTCTTTTTTAAACAGAAAACAGAACAATCAGAGTTGGAGGTAAGCTATAACCCCTGGATAGTATGAGGCGCTCTACCTTGGTACTATTATTTTCAACAGCCCCCTAAACAGAATCGAAAGATTTTCCTTTTAAAAAGGGATTTTAAGTCAGCCCTTTAAAGTCCTGCCCGATTTGCTCGTACAACGGTTAGTACATCACTTTTTCACTGTGATAATTTGGGTTCGATTCCCAAGCAGATTACTATAATACCCCTATGACCATCTATTACCCTTAATAACTTTTTGCTAAAATATTGATCTCTATTTTAATGTACTATCACCCTTAGGATGTCTATTTCCCCCCCCTAGCCTGATTAGTACAACGGTTAGTACAGCTATCTTGTAAATAGCAAATTTTGGTTCGATTCCGGAATTGGGCATATCAGTTGAATCTTTTTTCCCGCTGGAGATAGGAAATAGGCATGAGTGGTAGTCTAATGGCAAGACACCGTTTTTTGGGAGCGTTTTATGCTTGTTCGAATCAAGCCCACTCAGTATCTTAACCCATGTTTACCTCAGTCGTGTAGTAAGGGTCCAGAGCCTTAAGCAGGTTTGATATCTCCTGTTTTATTGGCTTTATAGGGTTTGGTAAAGGGTGCATAGCTCAATGGTAGAGCAAGTAGCTTTTAACTATTCGGTTGGAAGTTCGAATCTTCCTGGACCCAAAAAACTATTTTCCAAAACGCTAATAGATCATGCAACTTTTGATTACCTAAAGGTCAGTGAGTACCTGCTAGCAAAGGGCATGTAGCTTAAAGGTAAAGCGCGCAACTTCTAATTGTTTTATGGGAGTTCAAATCTCCTGATGTCCACTATCAAAAAAAAATGAGATCTTTTAATAGGATGTTATTTTTAGTTACAATCGGATGTTATTTTTAGTTATAATCTGGTTAAGATCTTTTTTTGGTTATAGATAAAACCAGCTTTGCTGGGAATGGAGGATTAACTGCCATAGGTGAAGTAACGCATTTGCTAAATGTCTGGATGATGAATCCTTGTGAGTTCGAATCTCACTTAGTCCGAAATTAGTTTTATTTAATCACAATTTCCCCCTACCGTTACGCCCCTATTAATGTCTAATATAAGTACCTAATATAAGTATCTAATATAAGTATCTAATATACAATACTGTAAAAATATATATCCAGAAACAAGGAACAATTGAAATATAAATATGAACATCAATTTAGTACGATGACTCTTTTCAACAAATGCGAAAGACATTGGGACACTTTACTTAATCTTTGCTATCTTTAGTGGAATGTTAGGTACTGCTTTCTCAGTGTTAATTCGAATGGAACTTGCCTCTCCCGGAGTACAAATCTTAAACGGAAACCACCAGTTGTACAACGTTATCATTACTGCACACGCTTTCCTAATGATTTTCTTCATGGTTATGCCAGCTTTAGTCGGAGGATTCGGAAACTACTTAGTTCCTGTGCAAATCGGAGCTCCTGATATGGCTTTCCCTCGATTAAATAATATTAGCTTCTGATTGTTGCCGCCTTCTTTAATTTTACTATTAGCTAGTGCTTTTGTAGAACAAGGAGCAGGGACAGGTTGAACCGTTTATCCACCATTAGCAGGGATCCAATCTCACTCAGGAGGTTCAGTAGATTTAGCTATCTTCAGTCTTCACTTAGCCGGAATTTCATCAATGTTAGGAGCAATGAATTTCATTACTACAATCTTAAATATGCGAAACCCAGGTATGACATTACATAAATTACCTTTATTCTGTTGAGCTATCATGGTAACAGCCATTTTATTACTATTATCATTACCGGTATTAAGAGGAGGTATTACAATGTTATTAACTGATCGAAACTTCAACACATCATTCTATGACCCAGCTGGAGGAGGTGATCCTATCTTATACCAACACCTATTCTGATTCTTCGGACACCCTGAAGTATACATTCTAATTATCCCTGGGTTTGGAATCGTATCACACGTGGTATCTACATTCTCAGGAAAAGCTGTGTTTGGTTACCTTGGTATGGTTTATGCTATGTTCTCTATTGGAATTTTAGGATTTATTGTTTGAAGTCACCATATGTATGCCGTAGGATTAGATGTTGATACACGAGCTTACTTCACAGCAGCAACAATGATTATTGCAGTTCCAACAGGAATTAAAATTTTCTCATGAATTGCTACATGTTACGGAGGATCAGTACGATACACAACACCTATGTTATTTGCATTAGGATTTATTGCTTTATTCACAATTGGTGGGTTAATATAATGTCAGCCCACAGTAAACTCTATAAATTGCTGGAAACCACTTACTCAGTCCACAGTTGTAAGTACAATCAGCAGGCACGTATTATTATTTATAATATTGGCTTCAGAGAATTGATATAGAGCAAGTTTATTACTTGATGGTTAATTCCAATCCTTATCGAAAGATAAGTGGTGTGCAAAGAATACATAGTGACAGTTATTCTATATACTATTGTTACAACGATCGATTACTCAGTTGAACAAGAAAAATTATTATTCAGTAGCTGTTTTATTGAGACTAGTACATTAGCCTTCTTCATTAGCGTATCTATGAAAAACCCTGTTAAAACATACAATGACTTTTACCATGATCGAGGTCAGTTCCGGAAAGACCACAAAGGTAAAGTGTCCGGGATTTATATGTTTGTTCTTAAAGACCAGCCTCATAAAACTTATGTAGGTCAGTCACAGAATTTAGCAGGACGGTTGAATAACTATCTAAACACTTCTTTTCTATTAGAGCATAAAAATAAAAATGCTCCCTTCATTAAAGCTTTACTCAAGTACGGACCTTCCGCGTTCTCTATCCATATCTTAGAGTATGTACCAGCAGAATCATTAAATGATCGGGAGATTGAATGAATCAAAACCTTGACCCCTTATTATAATGTAAGTGCAGGGGGTGCTTCAGGTACTACAGGATATAAACATACTCCTGAAGTAAAACTGCTTTTATCAGAACAACGAAAAGGTACAACTCACTCTGCTGCTACTAAAGCTCTTATTTCTGCATCTATAACAAGAGAAAATAATCACTTTTACGGTAAAACTCACTCCGCAGAATCACGAAGATTAAATTCACTAAGTCATTCTAAAGGAGCTGTAAAAATCTATGATTTAATGGGTCAATATATTACTAGCTTGCCTTCAGTTACAACGCTAGCACGACTTGTTTTATCTAATCAGAGTACTATTCTGGGAACTATTAAATCGAAATCTTTATTTCGAGGAGGTTGGTACTTTTCACTCGAACCTATAACTACTAAAGAGGTAGATATGTGCAACACACTTTCTACGGATTCTTTATCTAGTTTATGGGCGAATATGATTTCTGCTAAACCTATCCGTAAAGCTGTATTTGTCTTTGATGCTGAAACAGGAGAATTTTATCGCCGATATAATGGAGTTATAGAATGTGCTAAAGATCTTAAGGTATCGCACAATGATATTGCTAAACTAATGAAAAGCAATGGAAAAACTGAAAAATATATGTTTTCTGCACACCGAATTCCGTGACAGGAGTATTACTAGCAAATGCCTCATTAGACGTAAGACTACACGATACATACTACGTGGTAAAATTAACCTCAGTGTTACCTCTTGTTGTTAAACATGTTCCGATCAAAGATCGGAAAGTAGCACAATTCCCGAAAGGGAGTACTTTTTATAGATCAGTTCGCGAATCTGAATGAGCGGTTCGGAACAATCATAATGATAAACGAGGTGTTTATTTATTTACAAATTTAGATAATGGTAACCAGTATGTGGGTAGTTCTAAAAATTTATCTCATCGTTTAGGTGAGTATTATCGCCCTTCTTATTTAAATATTCAAGCTACACGAGGTAGTGTTATTAGCCAAGCACTACTTAAACATGGACACGATAAGTTCAGCCTTCAGGTATTAGAACTAGGTAATACACCCAGCTACCATGATGTAAGTATGGACTCTGATTACATTAAAAAAGAGCAGTATTACTTAGATAACTATACTTTGGTTTATAATATGAATCGATTTGCATCTCCTTCTGCTTATGTAGCTACTCCTAAAGGTCCAGTTAACGTTGGTACTGAGAACCCTCAATATGGGTTATTCGGTCCAGCTGGTGCTGCTTGAGGATTGACTCATTCACCAGAACAAATCGCTTTATGATCAAAAGAACGAAGTATCCCTGTATTTATTTATTCTCCGCTGTCCCTAGAATTGATTCAAATTGCACCAGGTTTCAGAGCAACTGCAGAGTTTTTATCGGTACATATTAATACAGCTCGATCTGCTATTAACAAAGGTGGGTACTACATTGCACCTTCCGGTAAAGCCTATGTACTATCACTTCATGAATTAACGAGTGATAAAGTACAAGAACTGGTAAATACAGCTAAAGAAAGTATTAAAAGTACTACTAATCGAGCAGTATATCTTTATAACCTGGATAAAACTGTTTTACTTAAACATTTTTCTACGGTTAACGAGGCAATGAAAGTAATGAGTCGATCAGGACGAGACATTAAAAACTTTTGTACTACAGGAAAACCATGACACAATAAATATGTATTAAGTTACACATTATTTCCCGATGCTGATAATTCATTGTCTAATGGTCCTTATACTTTAGAAGTTAAAGCACGAACACCTAGAATGCCTGTATATACTTATTCTGTACAGGTTAACGAAGGTAAAGAACAATTAACTTTTATCAAAAAGTACGATAGCTTACGAGCTTGTGTAGCTGATTTAGATAATAACAAAAATAAAAATACTAGAACATTACAACTGCGGATTAAACATAATCATTTATATCATAATCTGCGAGTTTCACATACACCATTAACTTAAATAAATATATGCTGCCACACTTGGATTGTAATGATTCAGGTTCTAATTGCGCTATCTGCTAAAAGTTCTATAAGAATAGATAATCAGCAGGGAATATACCTTGTGGTGTATTTCTCCAGAGACTTTATGTGCAATCCCCTTCAATAAGGGAAAGAGAAAGTCCAATCTTATTTGCGAAAGTAAGTTAATTAAGGAAAATGAGCACATTTCCATTACGTATTATCAATGGGAGCCGTATTTGCTATGTTTGCAGGATTCTACTACTGAGCACCTAAAATTATTGGTAAAACATACAACGAAGTATTAGGACGAGTGCACTTCTGAACAATGTTTATTGGGGTTAATGTTACTTTCTTCCCTCAACATTTCCTAGGATTAGCAGGAATGCCACGACGAATTCCAGACTACCCTGATGCATATGCAGATTGAAATTACATCAGTAGTGTAGGATCAATTATTTCAGTGGTTGCTACAGCCGTATTTGGATACGTAATTTACGATATCTTTGCTAACGGACAACCTGTAACTGCTAACCCTTGAGCTATCCCAGCATTCTTTACATCAACACCAGAATTCTACAACGGAGCTCAAGCATCAACAACATTAGAATGAACATTAGATTCACCTACTCCATTCCATAGTTACAACATGCTACCTGTACAATCTTAATTTAAGGATATATATAGGTAATATCGAAAACAAATGGTCTAAGGCTAATTCTTTCCCCCCCCCTAAATAGTAATCACTTAGTAGCCGTAAAGGTGCACTAAATGAGGTTGCAATTTTGTTATGTCTATTATGCACTTCTAGGTGCGTAGTAAAAAAGACAGCTCTATTATTTTATTTTTATAGTATCTAAATCCTCATTTCCCATCTC
>Ga0182213_1000022_pt1 | contig 23172 bp, 21 predicted proteins | sample G5R1MG_22_FD_128399 | JGI IMG/M metagenome (GOLD analysis project Ga0182213, IMG submission 128399) | Switchgrass phyllosphere microbial communities from Michigan, USA - G5R4_MAIN_03OCT2016_LD1 MG | ecosystem: Host-associated > Plants > Phyllosphere > Phylloplane/Leaf | place: USA: Michigan... | reverse complement strand
GTTTAAAGTGGAATTATTATTCCGATTTCTGTCTTCTATAGTATAATTTTTATTTGGGTTTTTAGGTAAGCCTTCTGTTAGTTTATTTTTTTGAACAGTTGAGTAGAAGTTGTCAAATGACCCGAAATTTTGTTTAATCAGATCAATATCTCTTTTGATTAAATCTGGATTAAAATCATAATACTTAGCATTCTTATTTTTGGCCATTCCTGGTCTGTATCTCGAATCTTGGATTATATTGGAATCATAGCTTAGACCATAATATTTACTATTCAAGGCATTCCTTGTTGTAATAAAATTTGAATCCATTTCTTTAGGGAACCCTTGTTTTTTGCCTGAATTGGCCCTATCTATAAAAGCCATGACATCATCTACTGAGTTAGGATAACCGTATTGCTGAGCATTCATCATATTTGTTCTAAAAACTCTCTCTTCATTAGACATCTGACCATTTTTTCTATTGTTGTAATACCCTGTCATTTTATTGTAGAAATTCTCTATTTTATTAATATTGTCGTTTCCTACTACAAAATATGCAGCTATGTCTTCATACCAAGGTAAGCTCCCATAAACATCTAACTTTTTAATTTTGCCCCCTTGTTGCAGTTTTTTTATGTTTTTTACCTCACCAGAATTTCTGTTTTTTGATTGCCAATCTTCTAAGGCTTTTCTTGTTTCCTCTCCAAATATACCATCAAATTGTCCTGCCCAATGATATGTGCCCGGTTTAGTTCCTTCTCCTGGATTTTTATATTTTGAATTAGATAATATGTAACCTCTGTTTGATAACTCTTTTTGCAATTCCAATGTATTGAAGTTTTTCTTGTCCGGATTTAAATTCATTAATTCATCATCATCGAAAAACATTTTCCTCTGCTTACCATCCCCATAATCTTTATAGTATATCCTATCATATATTTCAAATGGCTTGCCTATTCCCATTGAAATATCTTTTGCATTTTTACCTTGCCCGAAAGGATTTATATCCCATAAATCATAATAAGAAATATAATTCCCTCTTGAGTCTTTACCCTTATTTACAGTATAAGATCCCATACCTAAATTATAAATTTGATTACCATTCATTACTTTTAATTGTTTAACATAGTCATCTAAATTATCAACTGTATCCTCCAATTTTGAACTGAACCTGTTTATTTTATAATACTGAGTAGTCTTATCTTTAGAGTTGGTAGGTTTATAAGAGCTTATACCTAAAGAACCGCCTTTAATAGGATTCTGTAAGTATAGGCTTAGCATATCTAATTCTACATGTTTTCTATTTGGGTCTACTTTTTTAGTCTTTTCAAATATTTTAAAAACATCGGTAGGCGAATAATCAGAGTAATATCCTCCACTATACACATTTGTTTTTATTTTGCTATCCAATAAATTTTCTCCCTTATCATTGACCCCATCTATAATCCCCGTTTCTTTCAGTTGTTGTGTAGGTGTTCCGTTGTACTTTGTATTGTACCTTTTTCCTTTATATATGAACTCATTATCTCCATTATTTCTGGCAGTCCTATATGCTTGGTCGTATGTAGGTAAATTACTATAATCTTCTTTAAACCAATTCTTAGGATTTAATCTTGAAAATACGTTATTTATGGCCTGAGAGTTGATTTGACCACCTTGTTGCATGTACTGCATATCTTCTTGAAGAAGAGTTGTGAATGGGTTTGGTTGAAGATTAGAGTTATTACCTACATACTGAGCTTGAGGTATAGAGGAGAGCAATTGTTGTCTCTCTAATTGCTTTCTTTTTAAATTTTGTTCAATTGCAAAATTTTCTTTTTCTAACTTATCAGCCTCTATTTGTTGAGTTATATATTCTTGTTGGAGTAATTGATTCTCCATTATCGTATTTTGAGTATCTGATGGTAAGGACCAAAAATCTATTTGACTTGTTTGTACTTGACCTGGAAGTGTGTTTTCTATGTAAGGTATAGGCGTATAACCATAATTAGAGAAGTTATTTTCAGTTTGGTTCTGAGATGGTTTTTTATTTAATGTGTATATGTTTTTACCATATAAACTGTTAATAAGATTCCCTACTTTTGCTCCGTAATTTGCATCAGTTGCATACTTACCTCCTTTTATAGGTCTTAAAAAATCATTGCTTATAAGTCTCTGCACATCTGAAGCACTTGATACTTTATATTCTTTTTTAAGAAGATTGGCTTGACCATACAAACCTTCTAACCACGATTTTTGATTATTTTCTGCCCCATTATCTGTGTTACCTACATTTCCTACATTACGTGTTCTTACAGCCCTTCCTTGAGTACCTAGATTACTCTCTTGTATTCCTTGCGCTAGTAATAAGTCAATAGGCACTCCCGTGTTTTTAGATACTTCTATATAGTCTTTGGCAGTAAAAGGGCTTTTTCCTTTACCGTATTTATTTATAATACTTTGTACTTTATCCGGCGTTAAACCTCCGTTCTGATATTTAAGTAAGTTTTTTAAAACCATATGTCAAAAATATTAAAATCTATTTGAAAAAACAAAAGTGTTAACTTTTAAATTAAAAAAGGATTAAGTAAAACCTAATCCCAATTTATTAATTATAAGGTGTTTCTGTGCTAGTCATCCATTTGAATGTTTGCTTGAATCTACTATCATCATCTGATATGAGCATAACACTGAACCAATCACCTCTCATTCGTTCTAAAACTCTTTTTCCTTGGAAACTAATTGCTTTATCACTAAGAGTTTTATTAATTTCATTTTCATCCCAATTCCATATTGGTATATGAGAATCTTCTTTTTTAACCCTATTGAAAAAGTAATTTATACTTACCTGCTCATCAAAATGAGTTGCCGGTATTGTTTGCTCTGTAGCTGATATAAACTTAGGATAATCTGATTTTCTATAACTATCAACGTATTCCAGATTTAATAGTCCTGAATTATTCGTTTGATTATAAATAATCACTTTATTAAAAGAGTTATTTCTCCAAACTGCGTAGTCGGTTTCCGTATTATATCTTATAGAAGTAGCCCACACTTTAATATCTTGTAAAAGATTATTAGTATAAGTATTCTTAACAGGAATTATTATTTGCCATGGATATTTTTTACCATAAAATACTCCATATGACTTATTCGTTAATAAATGAGACCATAAGCCAATCTCTCCAATATCTTTGGAGTAGTTTATTCCAGTTTGAAAGTGATCATTATAAGATATTGAATAATCCGCTTTATAGAAATCGTGATATGACAACCAACTTTGGAATATGGGGCTATATGAAACTGTCCAAGACACATCTTTAAAATAAGTATCGTCAATAAGCTCAATAGGTGCAGGATTATCTTTTAAATAAAAACTTCCACCTGAATATATAATTTGTCCTTGATATGATTTTTTAACTATATAATCTTTCTTAGTTATAAATACTCTTTTAAATTTAGAATCCCACCACATTAAGATACCAAGACCTTTGAAATGATTATCTACATCTCTTTCAGTAAGTCCTTCTATTTTTTGTTTAAGTATTTTAAAAGGCAGTTGCTTTTTAAGCCATTTACGTAATCCCGATTCCTCTCCTTTCGCTTTAAAATCTGAAATAATTTGCAGGTTTTGTCCATTAGGCTGCAACTGAAAAACCTTGCCTCTTTTGGCATCTACCCAGAAATGGCCAAACTCGGTTGAGATTATTGCTCTGTGTTGCGTACCAGTCTCCCCCAATTCAGTAAATGAGTATTGAACGGGTCTTTGAGCAAATAATCCTCCTAATCCAAGCTCTTCATTATCTGATGTTACCCTGTCTCTTAATGTATCTACAGCATTGTAAATAGCCATATTATTCTCAAACCTTGCAAGAACTTGTTGTGATTCAATATTTTGCATTGATATGAGTTTACCATAATCTGTTCTGAACTGATATATATCAAAAGGTTTAAATACTAACCATGGGTCGCTTAAAGAGACTTCAGAATTATCCTGTTGTGAATAAACAACGCCATTTGGACTATTAGCCAAACAATCCCATGTTTCTTTATCATAAAGCCCTGTAAGGGTTCTGTATGGAAGTCCGGTTTGTTGCCTGGAATATGTTTGGTTATAATAGAATATATTAGGATAAGCTATTGTATTATTTTTTTCTTGAACCCAACTTTCCACGTTTATTCCATTTGATGCAAATTGTTCATGGGGTTCTTTACCCGCGTACCTGTAATTAGCATTTATTTCCGATTCAACTAGAAAATGGGGGACACCGTAGGAATAAGTATAAAACTTACTCGGAGGCTTCTCATAGAAAACATCTGTTCCTGTTCTACAGTCAAAGTATGTATCTGTTGATATATAAGGTATATCTAAAGCACCGCTTGTTTTATCAACGCTTTTATAACTTGCGTAAAATCTTGGATAGCCCACGTTACTGTATCTCCCATAATCAAATGGTACTCTATTTGCAATGTTTAATGCATAAACTGTGAACAAAGGAGTTTTATTTTTAAGATCTACTCTGCTTATCCTAATATCTCCACCAAAGATACTCTTACATTCTTCTATATCATTAAGTTTACCTTGATGGTTTACAGAGAGCCATTTTACCCCATCTATTTCTCCATATTGATTAGGTACATAGTTTTTAAGAGAGAAGTATGGACTGGCAATTCTTCTTATATTATTTGTTTGATCGTTACAACCTGCATCCGAAGATAAAAATCTACTGGCACTGCTCTTGGCAGTTGAATAATTGTCATAGTTTTTATATTTCTGCGGATAATTTAAATAATAATTATCTCCAAATGAAAGGTATAAACTATCCTCTCTGTCTCTATTATTAACTCTTATCGGTCTTCCCTCTCCTTCAGTAAACATTGGAATACCTGATTTAAGGTAAGTGCTTTTTTTGAGGCCTCTTATCAGATTATTTGCTTCCTTATTAGGTGAAAAAGAGTTATACCAACCTTTTGACGATACATAAATTTCAGCAAAATTATGAGTATTGCCTAAATCCTCGAATATTTGCAGCCATTGGGTTCTATACCTTGCTGCTTTATACAATACAGCTGATGCCACGTTCGCTACTGTAATAGCAACTACTGCACCTACTGAAACTCCAATACCGACAGGGTTTCCAGCGTATCCTCCCCCAGTGCTACCTACTCCTGCTACAGCCCAAACGCTTTGCCAATAGGTCTTACTCGACTCTATTAGTGCTGTTGCTATATTCATAGCTGACTCAAATGCAACTTCTAATCCTGCTAAATTATCGGCAAGTTTATTTGCCTTGGAACCTAACACTACCCACTCTGAATGTCCTTCTAAAGACTTAAATCCTCCAACTGATGTGCCATACATATAACCCTCTATCGATACCTCTGTTGGCGGTGTTGGCCTATTATAGTAAACTTCAGGAGCAATTAAACTAAATCTATTGTTTTTATCAGAATTATAAGGGTGCCTTATTGATTGATTCCTATTTGTATCAGTAGTTAAAAACACATTATCTCCTAATGTATTGTAAGGAAAATTTCTAAATAATGTCAACTGATTTGAATTAGATTGAGTAGTATCTTCATACATATCATTCACAATTCCTTTCATAATGATAGATTTATGAATAGATCTATCCCCTCTGAATATTTCAAAACCCGTAATACTATCTCTCTGATCCTCAGTTATAAGATTATTTTTAACAGCAACATCTAAAAATGTTGTAAGCACTTCTGTATCTATTGTTACTCCAATAGGGTATATTCTGTTGTCTGAAAAATCAGTTAGTGCAGTATCATCCATGAAAGGTACTACCCTATTATCTGGAAATTTGAAATGTCTTATAGGCTCACATGCAAAATTAATAAGAGGTTTTCCATTAAAAGCTTTCCACTTATACTTACCATTTAACTGGTTTTGTACGTAATTGCTTTTAAACTCATTAACCATATTTGAATTAAGATTACCTAAATCGAAATCCCCTATTTCTAACCATGAACTGTCGTATAAATCAGTATTATCGGGATAGGTCCTTTCTGATTCCCAATATGAGAACTTACCGTACTTATGCGGTATCGGATCACAACCGCTAAGTTCAGGAATAAGGTATTTACAATTAGACTGATAAGTCATCAGTTTATCTAAAATAATACCATCATATGTAATTTTAATATTGCTATATTCTTTATCTCTTTTAAGTATGTTAACACAACCACATGGAGGTGTTATTACATAGATTGTGTTTTGACATATTGTTGAGTCTACAGTACTTGTTCCTATTAAAGATTTCTGAACTATTGGCGAATCTATTGCTAATACAAACGAATTACCCCCTACTTCAGTTTTTAACACCTTTAAAAACAGCCCATCTGCTACATTAAAAACACCACTTTTAACAATAATACTGGCATTACAATCTTTATAGACTGTATATCTTAGCCTACCATCTCCTGTGACTAAATCAGGCTCACAGTTACCATTGTTTGTAGTTACTTCTAAGATAACTAAATCTGAGGTACCAAAATCCTGTTTATACCATCTGGCCTCCTTATGGATATTAGAATAAAAATCTGTTCCACTTGTTATGGATGGAATAGTAGTTAATAAGTTGTTCATTACTTCATCAACCATTGTTCCAAAGAATTGATTGGGGGCGGGAAGCGATGATGCTGTACTACATTTATTGTTAGTTATTAAAGCGCTCTGTCTTACAAAAACATTTGTTAATTTACAATTTTGGTAAACTATATTTTCTCTGTTTTTCTCTCCTGATCCTAGTTGATATTCTTGACATCCCGTGGGGGAGTCACTGTGAATATAATCTGTAAGATTTTTTTCAGTTTGGTACTGCTGCTCGTTTAATACAGATCCTACTGTTATATCGGTGCCAATTAATATCGGTGTATCACAAGTTCCAACTGAGCAGTTACCCGAACATATTGGAAAAGGAAATATGTTGTCAGTAACCCAATTATTCGGGCACATTGATGAAGGATGTGTATTCGATAAATAAGAGCAAATTTGAGGACTATAATAAGGACTGTTAGAGTCACAGATATCTGAGCCATGAGTGTCTATCCAATCTTTTAAATTTGTAAATACATCGCTTGTAGATATAGTGATTGATCCGGCAGGGATAGTTGCCACATTTGAAATCAAACATTGTTCGTTTAATTGTTTAATTGTTTCCGTACCTTGCGTACCACTTGAAACTGTGCAACTGTCTAAAACCGTAGCTGTATTATAAAACTGCCATTTATGTTTTCTTGTTGTCTCATAACAATCACTTGTGCTATTTCTTACAGATTTTATATCATCACTATTCCCATCTACAATAGATAATTCCTCTGTTGTTGCAGGGCGACCTATTAGTGGAAATACAGATGTTCTATAACCTTCTTTGGTGCTAAATCTGATTCCAAAAGGATAGACTTCATCTCTCATGTATCCAGTATACAAAGACTCTAATATTCCATTTGAATATAGATCTTCCATAGCCTCCACTGTCTGCCACCTTAAAAAACTACCTATTAAATTAACAACAGGTTGAAGATTCCATTCTTTCTCTACTGTATAATCGTAACCTATCAGATAGTTATTTGCTGCTGTAAGACCTCCCCATGTTTTATAATTAGGTTTTTCTGCAAATATGTGGTTTAAAGTAGTTCTTTGTTTATCTGTATCAGAGGTATATAGAATTGTTGTATCAGTAATACTATGAATTCCCTCTATAAAAGGTGAAGTAGTTCCGTTTATATCAGTGTTTTGTATTACGGCGATTTTATAATAGTTGAACCTTTTATCTAGATTTGAAACTTCAAGTCTGATACCCATGTTAGTTACATCTGCTAACATAGTCTGGTCCATTATATTATTATTTTTATCAAAAATACTTATCGGATATGTCAGAGAAAAATAAGGACTTACTTCGTTTCCTAATTTGTCTGAATAAGCTATTGCAAATTCATACTTACCTCTTTTAAGTCTACCGCCAAACTGAATTGCTTTAGGATTTAAAAAAGGAATAGTATATAAAGGGAATATTCTTAGTTTTTCACAATCAAGGCAAGTCGGTTCGGTTTCATCTACTCCACAATTATTACTTCCTGTATAAAAATAAGGGTTAAGCTTATCAAGTATTATATATCTTGGGGGATTATTCCCATCTGTGAAAGACATTGTATATCCACAAGTTTCCAGTTTTAAAGCTATATCGTATATAGGAAACTCGGGAGAGAAATTAAGACAGTTATTACAATCATCTGCAACAATTGTTTCATATTTACAATGAGGTATTTGGGTTTGATTCTCTAGCGGTTCGGCAAGAATAGTATTAAAATCACAACCACATTCCACCTCTATGTCTTCTAAGTTGTTTATATCAGTATTAAATTTAATTGAACCTATCTCTGATTTTCGTTTACCTTCACTATTCGGATATTTTTCAGTGAGTAAGAAGAATACTTGATTTTTATTTGAATCGTACTTATGCCCTATAACAACATAACCTTCTTTGAATGTTGAGCAAAGAAGGTTAGAGTGTTCGTTTGTAAGCCCTATTCCACTATTTTCATCTTCAATATTTCCATTCATTTGAAATAGAAATGTTTTTTCATCCTGAAGATAAGCATTTGTATCCCGGTTCATACCAGAAATACCAAATGAAATAGAAATATTATCTTTTTGTGCCAAAGCTTTTTATTTTAAAAGTACCGTCTATAATTATTTTGCCCAAAGTTATACACTTTAAACTCACGTTTTACCCTTTTAGCATAATTTTTAAGGCCTGTACCTATATTTTTAAATTTAAGTTCTGTTCTTGCAAGTGAGAAATATTGAAGTTCCTGCGTCTGAAATAAAGTATAAAGCTGAACTTCATTAGTTGTGTTGTCTGAGTTACCTAATATTTGCTCAATTATATTTCTTTTAACATAATACTGTAAATACTGCTCTAAGTTACCATTATTAGTCTCAGGTATCTCTACAAATCCTTCTTCATCTTCTTCAAATCCATTATAAATCATATAAATAACTCCGCTGTTAAAGTTTGTATACAATGTTTTATTATTTATACTTATTTCATAAGGGGAGTTTTTAACTTGCAGATTCATACAACCTGTGAGATCAATATCGTTTTTAGTATAAGATACTAGCTTAAGCCATTCAGGTTTTTTGTAATAAAAATGCGCTTTACCTCCATTATGAAAGTATACCTTTTCAACTATGCAGGTTTTCTTTTCTGTACTTTCACAAGGTTCGCAAATACTATATTCTGTCTGATTGGTTTCCCAAGTTTTGTAGAAATAATATTGTTGTAAAACATCATGGGCTTTTTCGTCACACTCGTATCTGTCAGGTTCGCATTTTAAGGCCATTTTAAGGCTCTTAAATCCTTCGGGTAATGCTGCCTTCCTATTTTTAACTTCAATTGATTTTTCAATCTGTATTGTAGGTAAATTACCAAATCTCCTCATAGCCTGAACCATCCAATTATAAACATCTACTTCATTGATAAGATTGGCGGAATCATATTGCTTCAAAGAAGATTTTATCTCAGCTAAAAATTCACTAAACCTCATTATGTAGTTTTTTATGTTTTAATATTTTATGATATTGTCTGAGCGCATATAAATTAGTTCCTAAGTAAAAATTATCCTCTTTAGTAACTCCTTTTATCATGTTTAGATATCTGTACCCATTCTTAATTCTTTCCTGAACTCTTTTTCCAATTCTATCATCAAAGAAAAAATCCATAGACCAGAATTTAAATATAGACTTGTCAGTTGGTACGAAAGCTACTTGATATTTATTAAGGCTTTTTTTATAGAATATATTAAAGGGAACCATATGGACATAAAAATAACCAATTCTTTTTATGTGCACACCTGATCTATTATTAATAAGTCTTTCATGCACTTTTTTTAAAAATAGTCTTATTATTCTATCATTGACATACTCATGTAATCTGCCTGGTATATTCTGTTTAGTGGCTTTCCTATAGAATTTCTTAAAATACTGCCTTACTATAGGTTTTTCTGCGCTTACTAACATTATTTCTCGTTTGCATTTAAATTATCCAGTTCATCTTTAGGAACTTGAAGTCTTAAAGTTATTTCTTTTAAAGTCTCCTGCATTACAACCTCTCTTATTTTATCTGATATCTCTATTTCAGTATCCCAATAATTTTTGCACTCTTCACAATCTTTACAGTCAGTTACGTCGTCTGCTTTTTCATCTAATGTGTAGACAAGAATGTTTACAGATTTAACCTCAGAGTCTGGTATATAAAGGTGATTATCAGGGTATAGTATCGCGTATTTACCAAGGAATTTTTCTGAATTTCTTCTATTCACTAAGTTGATATACTCAGCTTGGCTTACAAGTTTGTACTCTTTAGATCCGTCAATATTAGTTATTAAAAAGATACTTGCACCATACCTAGACCACAAGAGTGTAGGTAGTTTTTTCTTAGACTTCATTAAAGAACGGCATCTTTTAAATTCTATCTTATCACATTTAACAATATCGTCTTCAATCATAGTCACACAGTTTATCCATTTGAATAGATTCGTCTCTCTATATAAAGTCTTATCATATAATTTCTGAGCCATAAAAAACTCTGCTTTCGATTTGAATACCGAAAGAATAAATCTTCTTGGGATAAAAGTGTCTTTAGCTAAAGTATTTAAAGAATTTTGTATTCTAGAAACAATTTCTTTATACGTCATATGGCAAAAATATTAAAAGTTTTGTTATTTTACAAAAGCCTTGATTTTTAAATTAAAAAGAGGATTGAGTAAAACTACTCAACCCCCAAAAAAGAAAACAAAAGAAAACATTTATTTTTTAGATGCATTTAATATGGTTTCGAAGCCTTTTGCGTATTCAGCTATTGTATCTGCTTTGTCTAACCCATTTATACATCTTCTTGCATTTTTATAATCCTTAGCATTATTATTTATATAATCAGATATTTTTTTACCCGTAAACACTCCGTTTTTAAAACCATCTGTAAGTATATAAAAAGATATCTTAGGTTCTAAAACTTTATTAGGGTTTTTTACTAAGTCTGTTTTTAATTTATCGCTATATTTTTTATAGTTTGTTTCCCATGTGATCTGAACATATCCTCTCCCATAAAAGGGGAAATATCTAAGATTTCTTTTTCTCCAATCTTCGGTTTTCCAATAGGCCTCGATTACTGGACGAAACGTGTGAGCTGTCTCATGAAAAGTAGTAGCAAATACATAAGCCCATTGAGGTGTAGTAAAGTTGCTTATATTATCACTTACCATAGATAAAAAGGTATCTATGTCTTCAACCTCTTGTTGGCTTAAGTTATTATCAAATTTCTTCTTATAACTTTCAAAAAATATTTTTTTGTTTATCATAGCATTTATTTTTTATAGTCTCAAAAGTTAGTCCTCTTTTAATATTTTTCCAAACTGTCTTGTAAGGTAAATTATATTTTCTACACATTTGACTTAGTGACAGTGTTTCGTCCAAATAAGTTATGTATAACGTATTAACTTTATTATTATGTTGCTGTTCAGATGTAGCCCATCTACAATTTTCTTTATCATAATTACCATTTACATCTTTTCTATCTAACGAATGAATATTACTAGGCTTATCTCCCATATCGTTGTAGAAATTTTCAAAAGATAAAAGCCATCTATCGCATATACTTATACCCCTACCCCCATAGTTTTTATATCTTTCTGAGTTTTTATTTAAACATCGTTCCTTCATTTTTTGATATGCTGTATACTCTTTCGTATTGTATTTATTATGTGATAGATTTAAAACTCTACTATTATCTTTAGTCAAACATCCGCACGATTTAGTCACGCCTCTTCTCAATGCATTTGTGTCTATCTCTTTTATATTCCCACAAACACATTTACAAGTCCAATATGTTCGTCTTTTACCTTTATTATCTATTCGGGTTTCTGCTTCATCTATTACAAACAATCTATTAAAAGTTTCGCCTAGCAGATTTAATTTTTTCATATATATTTTTTACAAATATACGATTTTATTTTAAATACATTTTATTTCCACTCTCATCAATTATGAATGGATAATATAGGATATCCTCTGCGTGTAATAATCTGCCAAGCCAAGTTCTTTTTCTTGTTTCCCATTGAACAATTTGTCCCCCTACTTCTATGCTTACTGAGTCTTGTTTAATAGCTTGAAGTTCAACTGTATCGAATTTAGTATTCTTATGAACTGGTTTAATTTTGGTCTTGGTAATCTTTTTTAATTCTAAAACTTTTAATTTAATCTCTTTCATTAAATCAATTTGTTTTAGCATCTCCTTAGTTAATTCAGTTTCTGCTTGTTTTGCTTGTTTTGAATTTTCTACTATTTTTTCTACAGTTGGTTTTACAGTATCTGGTATATCAGTGGTTACTGTATCTTGTTTCAACGTGGGCTGGGCCAATAAAATCCCTGATAGTGCTAGGAAAATTAATACTCTCATTCTACTTTAAATTTAGTGATTGTTTTAAATTCTGTAACTCTTCGGTTTTTTTTCGTTCAAGTTCCAATCTTTTTTGTATTTCTTCTTTACTTTGACTTGTTTGTGCTTGGATGTTCTGAAGTAATGTTACGTATTTCTCAACTTCTTGTGAACAATCTCTATTAGCTATTGTGTTTGATAAAGTATCTATTTTTCCTTCCAATTGCCTTATTCTAACTCCATTAGCAAGGATTTGGTCTTTATTATGTACCTCTTCTCTTTCTCTTTGGTATTCTCCATAATAAGCCCCTCCTAATATGAGGACAATAGACCATGTTGCCATACCTAAAGGTTTTGCAACAAAATCTACAAACCAATTGAAAAATTTAGTAATTTTATCAATTATGTTAAATTGCATTTTTGTAAATTTTATAAAATTATCGTAATATGGTTTTCGATCTTCTCTTTTGTTTTACATTTTTTAATTCAAAAATCATATAGGTAATAGTATAAATACTAAATATTGTTCCAAGTAATGTCATAATTATTAAGTCACATTGTATTTCATAATACTCGGAAAGTAAATTGAAAATTACTACTAATACATTTATTATCAAATTGAACATAAAAGCTAATAATTGCCATTTACAGAATTTTAATTTAGATAAAAGATACCCAACAAAAACTTGACTCGCTAAATTACATCCTAATATTGATACGAATATTTTGTAAATATATTTATAAAAATCTATATCTATTAAATAAATATAACACCCAATAGTATAAAGAACTAAGAGTATTAAATTGTAATACTGAATAAACGTAAGCGTGTACTTATTGTTGAATATCCTTTTCCAATCCATTTTAAAATTTTTCTAACTCTTCTTTAGTTGGGCACTCACCGTTAATAGGGGGAACTGGCTTACCATCTACTTGTAACTGAGTCATAAATTCATCCATTTCATTTTCTGACCTAATGAAATAATCATAAAGTTTTTCAATTTTTCTAAGAAATATAGATATTCTAAGAGTTAGGAACATTGTTAGTCCTACCAAAATTCCTAAAAAGATCAACAAAAGATCTAACGTGTTTATCATTATATTTAATTTAAGTTATTTTTCTGTTATAAGTAAATCTGCTGATCCCCCTACCAAAGGATTGGTAGCTACACCTACTAAAGCAGCTGTTAAAACACCCACTATAGGTAGCGATGAAACGGTACTCCTAGTATATGCCTGAATAGTTACACTTGTAGTCGTAATACTTGTAATAAGGACTCCTTGTAAAGCATTACCCCCTATTAGATTAGCTTGAACGTTAGGTGGAGTTGAAAATGCTGTTGGAAATGTATATGTGAAATTTCCTGATGCATCTGTCGTGCCTGATATAGCAATTTGCCTCTTACCTCCTGTTACTCTTCCTTTTGAATCTACTATTACAAGCCCGTATGTTCCGGCTGTTACTCCTGTATTTGTTAAAGTTGGATTAGGATATGTTCCTGTTAAATCTCCTCCTGCTAATCCACTTGGTGTTGTAGATAAAGTTAAATCTCCTGAACCTAGTATTGAATTACCATTTACAGTTTTTATATTGCTCCCACTTACTAACGTTGATTGTTTTGCATTTAAGGCTGTTTGTGTTGCTGTACTTGTCGGTTTGTCCGCATCGGCAGTGTTAGAAACATTAGAAAGTCCTACTGAAGTCTTATCTAGCGTTTGCCAAGTCTTATCTCCTCTCCAATATTGTGCTGTTGTTCCGGCTGTAATTACATTTTCTTTACCTGCTAACGCTGTAGCTAAATTTGCAGATGTTGTATAATTAGCTAAAGAGTTAGATAGACTTGTTGAAGTTACATAGCTACCTAATGTTGTCGTTAGTGATGAACTAGTTACATACCCTCCCAAAGTAGTTAATAATGAAGTAGACGTAACATCGCCGACTGTCCAAGTCCTGTTAGCTGTTAAATCCTGAGTAACTCCATTAATTGTTAAAGTTCTTGCATTTGTTACAGGAGTATACCCTAAAGCTGTTGTTACTTGTGAAGAATTTATTCCACTTATATATCCATTAGTATTCAAAGTTGCATTATAAGGAGTATAACCTAGTGCTGTGTTTATTTGTAAACTACTTATTTCTGTAAGATAACCTGAGTCGTTTGTAAAACTTGACAGATTAGTAGGAAATAAAGCATATGTACCATCTCCTTTAGTATACTGAAAGGATGACCCTGAAAAACTATAAATGGCAGGCTTATTTGTCAAGTCTGCATACGATCCACTTGCAGCAACAGTTGATAACGTGGGTTTTCCAGTTAAATCTGAATAATTGCCTGTAGCTGCTACCGTTGATAAAATAGGCTTGTTTAATATTTGACTTACTCCACTTATGGAATTCCAGTCAGAATTAACTTGCGCTGCTGGTATAACGGGTTTTCCTATTAAATCGATATATGAGCCACTAGTAGCTACGGGCGAGAATGTCGGTCTATTTGCTAAATCCGTATAACTTCCACTTAAAGCAACGCTTGATAAGAAAGGCTTATTTAAAATCTGAGAAACTCCGGTACTACTATTCCAATCACTGTTTACTTGAGAAGCAGGGATTATTGGTTTATTTACCAAATCATTATAATCTCCTGATATAGCTACTGAAGCAAATGTGGGTTTTCCTGTAATACTGCTCCACGATTGAGCAGGAATTGTTGTTATATAACCTGCCGGATTAGTTGCTAAAGGATAATAAAGAGCGTCTGTACTTGATTTAATTGAATTAAAATTACTTAATCCTTTTACATATGCAGATACTGTTGGATCTGTTTCTGTAAACGATATTAAAAATCCAGAAGGATTTCCTGTTAAGGGGTAAGCATCTGTGATTCCATAACCTGAAAGTGTTGTTGGTTTTTCAGTTATTGAAGAAAAAGATTGAGCCGGTACACTTGTTAAAAATCCTGACCCATTTACAAGTTGACTTGTATTTGTTGGAATTAATGGTTTATTTGTTATTTTAGAGTAATCTAAAGATGTAATCCAACTTGGATTTGCATAGGAGCCTGTACTTGATAAGTCTCCCAAGTTCCATACTCTATTCTGCGACATATCTTGTGTTACTCCGTTTATCGTAAAAGTTCTATTTACATTTACAGGTGTATAATTAAGAGCTGGCTGCCACATTGCACTTCCAACAGATTGTATATAGGCATCTAAATTATTGATATTCGATGTCTCCCACCTAATATCAGCTTTAATGTACTTTCTCCATGTACCCTCTGGTACTGGATCTGCTCCTATTAAAAAAGGAGGATTACTTACAGATACGGGACTATTCTGAGCATTATTTATTTTACTAGATGCTTGCGAATAAGCTTGTGTTACTGTTACTAATGACAATAAGATTATTAATTTTTTCATGTCTATTTTAAGAATTTATTCTATAAGCTATGCCGTCATTTACAATTCTAGCTGTAGATCCTATATCCATTGTAGTCGACTCCATTTGCATACCTCCTTCCCAAACACCGTCTGGTGATGTTATCGTAATAGGCTGTGTGCCTGCATTAGTTAGGATAACAATTAATCCTTTCGTAGATGATAAACTTGGGAGGTTTAGCTGACTATCATTACCTGTAAAAGTTAATATAGTTGTAGATGATTCGGCAGCTAAATCATATGAAGGTTCCGAAGTTGTTATTACAATAGGTCCTGAACCATCACCTGATCCAGTATTATTCTTAAACTCACAATAGAGTTCCTTAAACCATCTTTCTAATCTATTTATTCTGTAGAGTATGCTTAAGTTCATTATTATTTTTTAAGTAATTGTGTCTGGTGGAAACTCATATGTAGTTTCAGTGGTACATGTACTTTCTCCTGACATAACTAATCTGAAAACTAGCCTGTTTTTGGCTGAAAAAGTCGAATCGTAATCTAAAACATTAATTATATAATTACTGCCGTCAAAGGGTAGTGCAGGAGGTGTAGGGACTTGTTGATTGAAGTATGGAGACGAATTTCCTGGTAAATAGCACTCTATATACAAATACATAACTATTGTATTATCGAATTGATAAAAATAAGAGGCTTGAGAAGTCCAATTTAAATTGAATTCATATCTATTACCTGTATATGTTACACTTGTAAAAACAGGGTTTTGGCAAACCACTTGTCCTACGCTTATTAATACATTTCCCATTGTAAGACTAACTGTTTATTTTATAAATTATTTTGTACTACAGTTTAAATCAATTGCTCTGTGAAAAATCTAGAGTCTACATACCGCCCATAAACCTTTTCCGCCAGACTGATTCTGGCAAACAGCAATACAGCAAGCTGAACGGGAATCCATATCTTACTACCCACCCCACTGGAGTGAATAGTAAGAAGGTTTTTTATCAAAAACTGTTTTAACATTTTATTTATTAATTTAATCAGGTATTCCTGGAGCAGTTAATTTCGTATCGCTCCCTACTTTTTTAATAATTATTCCGTTTCCGCCTTGAATCCTGCAGGTGGAAACTTTTCCAACATTACCTTTAACATTCGCATAAGTAATGTTCGCTATGCCTGCATTACTGGGGTCTTTTATTTCCAATTGCGTGGATTGCCATGCATTTTCAGGGGTGGTTTGGCCTGATCCTGCGTACTCCATATTTAATTGTGAAATTTCAAAAACGTGTTGTCCTGCAACATTTATTTGATTTGTATTTCTCTGTAGACATACTCTTTTGAAATAAGAAGCATGATCCGCATAATCAAATGTTAAAGCGTTTTTACAACTTTGAATTTGAATAGAGTCACCGTTTGTATGCTCTCCGACCAAAATTCCATTGTAAAAGCCCCAAATACAAATGTTATCTAACTTTGTCATCGCGCAATTGGAATTATGCGGAGTAACTAATCCAGATTTTACGTTCGTAGGCTCAATAGAATGCACATTGTACACCTGTGTGCCGATAACAATATTCTCGCATTGTAATTGAAACAAATTTGATGCATTAACGCCGTCAATATTAGGATTTTCATTAGGCGCAAAAATCGTTAGATTTTTAAGACGTAAAAAAGCGGTATTAAAATTCCCATAACTTGTACCAGACTGCCCGTAGATAATAGCGCTTACTGTGTTATCTATGCCTTTAATCACCGTCCCATTCGGAACTAAAACGTCAGGATCGTATACTCCCGGAAGCGCGATAGTGCCGAACCTTTGCGCCGGGTTAAAAACACCTTCAAATCCGATTGACAGCCAGTTTGTAACATTAGGTATATTGATTTGCGAAACTAAATAGGTGCCTTGATGGAATAACAATGTTCCACCGCCTTGTTGAATACACTTATTTACGCATGATTGTATTGCATTGGTATCATTTGTAACTCCATCACCTTTCGCGCCTTCTGTTTTAACATCGATTAGTCCAAAGTATAGTCCTGCTATGTTAATATCAATATACTTTTTTACAGCATCTTCTTCCAATAGACCCCCTACTCCTTTTTTAATGAATTTAAAATCTGTATTTAACCCGGCATTATTTGACGTGAAATTAGCTAAAGTAAAAGACAGACTTTGATAATCTGAAATTAAGAATTGGGCATTTTCCAACAGTTTGGTAGGTGGTTCATGGTCTGGAGCTATTAATATATCAATAGTATTATCTGATTTTTTACCTAAAAGTGAAACATATGGTCCTGTGGGCGAGCCTCCTAATCTAACAAAATCTAAATTTATAAAATCAAAATCTGTAACAGGTACATTCATCCAAGTCCTAAATTCTGAGTCTGGTTCAGAGTACGCAAAAAAATTATTATTTTTAGTCAATAAGCCTGATTGGGGAGATACGCCATATATTACTTGGTTGCTATCCGACCATTTATATTCTCTTTTTAGAGTATCACCAGGACTAGCTAAAAAACTTTTTAAAACCAAAGGTATATTAAGATCGGTGCCTAAGTCAATGCCTTCTCCGTTTAATGGAAACGAATTTCCATTATAAATATACCATTTCTGATCCGATTGATTGTAATAGGCATCATTTTGAATGGCTGTTGCTGGTAAACCACTATAGTCTGTTACATTACCTTTATAATTAAAAGACTGCGCATTACTTCCAGAAGCTCCAGTGGGTCCTGTATCTCCTTTTGGAATACCAAAATTAAGTATTGCTGAAGTAGTAGTCCCAGTATTACTTATAGTTGGTTGTTGATTCGGTGGTAGACTTGTTACTGCACCAATTTGAATTGTTGCGGCATCTCCTGTATCTCCTTTAGGACCGGTATTACCTTCTAAAAATTGTAGCCATTGACTTTCAGTACCTGTAAATCCATTGTTTACAGCTACCTGATAAGCGGATGCACCAGCCGGACCAGTTTGACCTTCCAAACTATTAAGCCACTCTGTTACAGTACCAGTATAGCCATTTTGTACTGCGACCTCATAGGCTGATTTTCCATCTAATCCTGATCCTGACAAGTATCTTTTGTTACCAGCATCATCCACAACAACTATCCTAAACTTCTGATTTGGTTCAGGAATTAAATACATTGCACTTCTTACGATGATGTCAGCCTCACTTGCTACGATTTCAGCCCGTTTAAAATTCATACTCATTTTTTCTTTAAAAAAATTTATTAATTTGATATATTTCCTTGCGCGTCTTTTGCGTACCAAGGATTTGTTTTTAAATATGCAGCGTTTTGATTTAACGCTTTATATCTTAATCTTGTTATATTGTTTACAGGAATCCAAGTACCTGCTGTATATGCTACATAATTTCCAGTTCCATTTAGATCATATTCGTACCCTGTCATATTACCTTCTGCTTTTATCTCACTCATTGCATCAGAATCAAAATCTGTATACGCAGCAACAAATTCCGCTGTGGTAAAATCATGTGTTGACCTATTAGGCATACTTATCGACACATTGCTGGTAGCTGGTTTAGAATTATAATTCAGTTCTAACTCAATATCGGATTGGTCAAACTGAAAAACAATTGATTGATTTGCTTGAGTAGCCGTGGGTAAAGATGTTACTCTGATGGGAACTGATCCTGATCCTGATAAAGTTACATTACTATTAGAAGTAATTTGAAGAAATCCGGGGTTACCTGCTGTACCAAAACTATAAAGTATTTGACCTGTAGTCATTGTCTGACCTGTTCCGCTAGTATAATTTAAATCTATTGGCACTATGTTGTTTGTTTCTCTTATAAGAGTCGCGGACATAGGCGAGAAATTCAAAAATATTTTAGCTGCAATATTTAGTATTATATTTGCCATTATGTTATAATTATTGATGAGTATGGTATATTTATACTATAATAACAAGTATCACCATCGTCTACTGTAAACTCTAACCTGAAGCTTACTGTATCATAATTTAACTGCCCAATTGAAAAATTAACGGCGTTAAAAGGTACGGGAGTAGTTGTATATTCTATTTCAGGTTGAACTTGTTCAGGAATAATAAAAAGTTTAATTTTAGTATTTAAACCATATCCCTGATAAGTATCTCCTTCAGTAGTGTAATTAAATGTGTAGTCCTGAGTGGTTGACACGTTTCTATATGTATTTCCTATTTGTGGAGGCTCACATATAAATTCTGCTACATTTATATCTATATTTCCCATTTAAGTTGATATATTTCCTTGTGAATCTTTTGCATACCAAGGAGTAGTTTGGGTATAAGCAGTATTTTGATTGTTGGCTGTATACGTAAGTTGGCCTACATTATTCACAGGAATCCAAGTACCTGCAACATAGGGTGCTCCATTATACTTATAATTAGTAACTGGTGCTTCCGCTTTTATTTCAGATAAATTGTTAGAATCAAAATCCGTATAATGTGCAACAAATTCCGCTGTGGTGAATGTGTGGCTTCCTAAATGTGGTAAATTAATAACTATATCAGAAGTAGCTGGATTTGAATTGTAAGTTAAATTTACACCGCCAATTGAACCATCTAATGTGTAATTCACTGTCTGATTAACTTGCGTTCCAGTAGGTATTGAAGATACTGAAATAGGTATATTACCTGAATTACCCGCAGTTACTGTTGAAGTTGTAGTTATTTTTAGATACCCAGGCTGCCCTACTGTGCCTTGGTTGACAAGAACTGTTCCGTTAGAAATAACTTGCCCTGTACCGTTAGTAAAACCAATATTTGCTGTTTTTGAATTTGAGACAGATCTAATTAAATTTACTGTAGGGGTACTAAATACTAAAAAAATTTTCTCAGCTACTGTGATAATTATAGAACTATTATTAGATACATTATCCAGGGAGTCTTTAGCTGAATAGCTTGTTGTCTTAGTATACTGAGCATCTACATTATTACTTACATAATTTAGCTTGCCCGCAGCTATATCTGATATTAAAATCTCCGTTCCTGATGCATAAACTGAATTATTGTAAGTATATCCAGTTGTATCTCCTGTCAAGGTTATACTTTTTAAAGGGTGTCCTTGAGAATCTGAGTAATGCGTTAAAAAATCAGAATTAGTGAATGTATATGTAACTCTGTTATCTAATGATTTAACGATATTAGTGGTAGCTGGATTATGTGTGGGTTGCGGTAGACAACTTTCCACTAATGGGCATAAATTTACAGTCAGTATCCATTGGTTTAGAAAATTAGTAAGCCAATTTGTATCGATTAAGATATCTATTTCATTTCCTCCGTTATCACACTCGGTGGTTTCTCTGTCCCGTACTATGATTCCCTCAATACCTCTTATACTTTTTATCTCGTGAATAAAGGAGGCTGGATTTAGTCCTTTATAAACAGGAACAGCATTTCCAACACTATCTATAAGTACTTGTTGATCCTCTGGTTGAGGTAAGTTACCTAAAATATCATTAATTACTTTAAAAATGTTGTTTGCATTCTCGCCTTTCCCCACTTCTAAAGTTTCTAATGTGGGGCCTGTATATTCAGTACATAGCAGATCTACTTTAGTCCTACACCCTGCAATATTTGGTTGATGGCATCCACAATTTATATCCGGATGGCATCCACAATTTTTTTTATACATCTTATACTTGTTATTCAAAAATTCCAATACCCTCTGGTATTACATCTTTCAACTGTTGAACAATATCTCTATTATATTTAAGTTCTAACCGAATTTTTCTAATCTCTCCTTCTAAAGCAGCTAGATACTCATTCCCTGACATACCTTTAGTCCCTCTAATTAAATCAGATCTTCTGTTTATGACAAGGCAGTCAGTGTATAAATAATCGCAGCAAGGGCTACTATTATCAACTGTGAGTTTTTCATTTTGATTACAATTATTCATTAACTTTGATTTTTAAGTTCACAAATAGCATTTATGATTAATTGCATCAGTTTTTCCTGTGTATCAATTGTATTATTACAAGGATCTACCAGACACTTAAAATCAATTTTAGATATATCAAATCTATTAGAGGATTGTTTTATTTCTTTAAGGTCGCAGAAAGCATTTTCAACTGCTAGAAATGCCTCTGATACTTTTAGTACCTTATCTTTCTTATACTCTGAGAAATCTATACAGTCTGTCCCTAATTCTGATAGATCTATTGAATATTTTACTTCTTGAATGGTTTCATAGATTTCCTCTGTAGTTTCTTCAATCGTAATGCAATCTTCTAATTCTGAAAATTCAGGTAGATCTCCTTCATAAAAAGTGCATCTTGCATTTTGTTTTTGATTACCGCAATTATACTTTAATCTATTATCTCTGCATCCCATTACCTTGTCAGTATTAAATTTAGTTTTTCAATTATTCTTTCAGTTGGTGTGTTTAAGCATACTCCCGAAGATATGATATCATCAAGCTTACTTACTAAAGAATAAAGTATTAGATCAACATCCTCTCCAACATTATAATCGTTTTTCAAAATATATTGTTCTCCTTGGCACATATAATAATTATCTACTTTGTCAAGTATAGAACTTGGAGTTTGTTTGTATATTGTCTGTGCCATTATTTACAAGTTTTACATTTTGAATTTTTATCTAGTATTTTTTGTGCTTTGAAGAATAACTCTTGAGCTATTTCATTATTACCAGCTCTTGTATTTGCTTCTGCTGATTTTAAAAGAAAATCTATTTCGTTTATTTTGATAACTGTCTTTCTCGAATCCTCATTTGAATTAAAACAACCAGCTGCATTAATATAAAGCTGATCTAATTTAAGCCTTGTTTTAGTTGTTCTTAAATACTGCCTTGTTTTATTAAATTTATCAGGTGATCCTTTTACAGTTATCTTATAAATTCCGTCCGGCAAATCTTCAAAAGCATCTCCACAATCGTCACAGCTTAAATATAACATCTCAGAATTAAATACATTTACTCCCTTAGTATAATATCTGATTACAGGTTTAGATTCACCTGGTAGAGTTATTTCAATTATGGATGTTTTTTCAGATAAGTGTTCCCACCTAGACGTATCGATAATTATGAATTCTTTTGGGTCTCGTGAATCATAAACTTGGAAGTTTAAACGGATATCCATAATTTTTTATTTTACAAATGTATTGTTTTATTTTAGATTAAGCAAAAGGGTTGATTCTGAAATTAAAAGTTAAAAATATTATAACTTACCCCAATACCCACATACGGCCTTGTTTCCAGCTTATTTTGTGATACTGAAATGCCATATCCTACCTGAATACCTAGCCCTACTTTCTTAGAAACAGTTTTTTTATTTTTATATAGTTCTATTTGATTATCCTTATATGATATTACACTGTCTTTATTACTTATAATAGAAT
>Ga0182213_1000020_pt1 | contig 23748 bp, 34 predicted proteins | sample G5R1MG_22_FD_128399 | JGI IMG/M metagenome (GOLD analysis project Ga0182213, IMG submission 128399) | Switchgrass phyllosphere microbial communities from Michigan, USA - G5R4_MAIN_03OCT2016_LD1 MG | ecosystem: Host-associated > Plants > Phyllosphere > Phylloplane/Leaf | place: USA: Michigan... | reverse complement strand
CATGAGCCACCCCGAGACGATCATCGGCCCGCAGAACGAGCTAACCGGCAAGGACGAGCGGGTCCAGATCCACCTGACCGAGGGCAAGAAGACCCTGCTGTTCGCCAGCCTCGTGCCGGAACAGGAGCGTCTCGTGAAGCTGTGCCAGGACATGGGCCTGCGTGTCGGGCTCATCAACGGCAACACGGACGGCAAGGGACGTGAGCGCATCGATGCCGCCGCCCAGCGCGGCGACCTCGATGTGATCGTGGCCAGCGGCCCGACAGCTGCCGTGGGGTACAACTGGGAAATGTTCGATCTCGTCATCTTCGTGTCGATCGACTTCCTCGACGTCAACATCTTGCAGGCCTATCGCCGTGCGTCGCGGGGTAGCCGTACCACTACGCTGCGTGTCGTGATGCTACGCTATCGCGACAGCGTGGACGATCGCATGTTCGAGATCGTCAAGGCCAAGAGCCAGCTGGCCAATCGGGTTGATCCGAGCCGTCCAGTGCTGGAGTTCGAAGAACTGTAATTTTTATTTTTCTCACTTTACCTAGTAAAGTTGAAAAAATTTAATGGAGTATAGAGCGATGTACCTACCATCTGAAATCCAAGCTGAACTCGCCTCGTGGGCCAAGGACGATCTCGTCCCCGGAGACCTGCGCGACCTCCTGCGAACCGTGACGGCAGAGGTTCCGAAAAAGGACACAACCCAACTGAACGAAGATCGCCATCGGGCTAAGGCTCTGATACCGCCCGGTACCTGCTGGCAACATAAGAAGGGCGGCATGTATAGGGTCGATTATTTCGATATCGACGCTGACGATGGGGGTTTGCGAGTGGTCTACAAGCGAGTAGATGGCCCCGGTTTTGATGCTAAGGCCGAAAGCTCCATCTTCTTTTCTCGTCGGATCGAAGAGTGGACGCCCGATCGCTTCAAGCGACTGTGATCCAGCCGATGGCCTAGATAAAGGATCACCTCCTTTCGCTGTCGCCTACTTAGCTAGACCGTTTGGAAGTGACTTGGCAAGTCGATGTTTTGCGGTTGACAGCCCGATTGTCCTCAACTAGATGACCACTCCCGGCTTCGGCTGGGGACTGTAGCGGAGACTCGGGGGCGGTTCCCGACGCCTCCACCACCACAGCCGTCAGAAGGGCAAAGCGACATTAGCTCTCGTCGCCTAGCTGAACTGGCAGGTGCCAAGGTTGGTGACACCTTGACGGCTGTGATGATGGGGGCGACGCAGGTTTCGATCCGCTAGAGCCAGAAGAAGTAACCGACAACGACAACCACTCCTCGGAGTTCGCTCTCGCAGCGTAACCACCGGCGGTTCGGCCAGCACCGATCAACAGAAGCTGGCCACCTAGTCTTGGTGTAGCTCAATTGGTAGAGCGCTCGGTTTGGGACCGAGAGGTTGTAGGTTCAAGCCCTATCACCTTGACCAGTTTTTGATCTTGATGCGGCGTGGAGCAGCGGCAGCTTGTCACCCTCATAAGGTAGAAGGTCGTGGGTTCGAGTCCCACCGCCGCAACCAAGATCGGATGGGAAGTAGCTCAGTTGGTAGAGCGGCAGATTGAAGATCTGCGCGTCGTAGGTTCGAACCCTACCTTCCCAGCCACGTCGGAGTAGTGTAGCGGCAACACGCCGGTCTCCAAAACCGTGTATCGTAGGTTCGAGTCCTACCTCCTTCGCCAACTTACCTAGTATTCTTGAACTTCATACTTGCATGGGTTCTGGATTGGGCGTAGAGCCTGATCTCCCGAGAGGGAAACGACACCTAAACGAACAGGAACATACACATGGCAAATTCCCCTAAGCTGCAGTCCGTTCTCGATCAGGCCAAGGCCGCATCGGAGAACTTCTCCCCCGAAACGGGCACTGACCTCGCGGTCGCTTCCACCAACAACAGCAATCTGACGCAGGCACCTGCACAGGGTCGCAAGATGACCCTCGACGAGCTGGCTGACAACGCCGGCATGTCGGTCGACGGCTATCTGACCGTGAAGGAAGCGGGCTTCCGCTCCGTCGAGGGCGGCGCCTACTTCCAGACCTTCAAGGGCAAGATCGACCTCAGCGAAGTCGCTGTGATCGCATCCATCCGCTCGACGAAGAACGGCGCGACCCAGTTCTACAAGAGCTACGACGGCATCACCTGCGCAGGTAGCGGCATGTCATTCGCACAGGCCGAAGCCAGCTCGCGCGCCACGGCCGACAAGACCGACGTCTACAACACCGTCGAGGTTCCGGTCGAACTGCTCGAGGACGTCCCCGGCATGGAAGCCGGCAAGCGCATCGGCGTCACCCCCGCAATCACCGGCGTGAAGCTGTGGACCGCCTTCTACGAGAAGCTCCGCAAGGAAGGTCTCCAGAATGCGATCGTTGACGTGCAGATCACCTGCAAGCCCCAGAAGAACAAGAAGGGCAACGAGTGGGGCATCGCCGAGTTCGTCCTGATCGGCGAGTCGGACGAAGACGAGTAACATGCAGCGGGCCGATCACAAGGCCCTGTCTGTTGCGGGCCGGGGGAGCAATCCTCCGGCCCGTCCTACGTGTAATGTCGAGGGCTGCGAAACAGTTGTAGCTGACAAAGGCCACGGTAAGTTGCGCAAGCAATGCTTTCGTCACTATCTTAATCGACCTCGGCGAAACAAAGCATACTTAAAACATCGAAAAGACCACTGTGAGAATTGTGGTTTTGTGGCACAACATCCAGTTCAACTAGATGTAGATCACTCTGATGGGGACCGTACCAATCACGACCCCTCAAATTTGGTTACGCTCTGTGCTAACTGCCATCGACTTAAAACATTTCTTGCTGGAGAATGGCGTAAGCGAGAAGACCGTGGACTCTAAAGGCGACCTTGCCCTCCTTCTCATGTGTGCGACCTGCAATATTTTCGGTGTCAGCGCAGAGCGTCTTCTGTCCTCGGACCGCGGAGACGCCACCCTCGCCCGCTGGGCTCTCAGCTACGTGCTGATCGAGCGCGTCGGCTGGAGCGCCTCACGAGTTGGGCGCCTGCTCTCCAAGCACCATACCGCCATCGCCTACGGGCATCGTCGCGCATCTGACATGCGAGATAATGACGAACAGTTCTTCAACGCGCTTTGCATGATCGAGGATCAGATATGAAAGTCTCTCAAGCACCCAATGGTGGGCTTATCAAGGAATGGACCGAGGGCGTCCCGGTCGAGGACTCGGCCCGCGAGCAGCTGATGAACGCGGCGAGCCTTCCGTTCGTCCACAAGCACATTGCCGTCATGCCTGACGTTCACTGGGGCATGGGCGCTACTGTCGGATCTGTGATCCCGACTGTCGGCGCAATCGTGCCGGCTGCGGTGGGCGTGGATATCGGCTGCGGCATGATGGCGGTTCGCACCACGCTGCGCGCCGATGACCTTCCGGATAACCTGCACGCGATCCGCACCGAGATCGAGCGCGCCGTACCGAAGGGCTTCGACAGCAACCAGCGCAGCAACCACGTCAAGGGTAGCTGGTCGATCATCCCGCACGGGATCATGTCGGCGTGGCGCCAGCTGGAGGCTCGCTACGACAAAATCGTGGCCAAGTACCCGAAGCTCAACAGCAAGGGGCCGGCCAGCCAGCTTGGCACGATGGGTGGTGGCAATCACTTCATTGAGATCTGCCTCGACACCGAGGACCGGGTGTGGGTGATGCTGCATTCCGGCTCGCGCGGCGTCGGCAATCGGATCGGCACCTTCTTCATTGAGAAGGCGAAGGAGGAAATGCGCAAGTACCATATCCTCAAGAACCTGCCGGACGAGAACCTCGCCTACCTCGTCGAACACACCGAGATTTTCGACGACTACGTCGAGGCCATGGAGTGGGCGCAGGAATATGCCCAGCTGAACCGCGAGCAGATGATGCTTCGCGTGCTGGAGGCGCTGCGCAAGCACGTGCCGTCCTTCCAGATGGAGAAGCACGCCATCAACTGTCATCACAACTACGTGTCGCGCGAGCATCACTTCGGCAAGAACGTCCTGCTCACCCGCAAGGGCGCGGTGTCGGCTCGCCAAGGTGAGCTTGGCATTATCCCCGGTTCGATGGGCGCCAAGTCGTTCATTGTCAGCGGGAAGGGCAATCCCGAGAGCTTCCACTCATGCAGCCACGGCGCCGGCCGGGCGATGAGCCGCAACAAGGCGAAGGCCACTTTCACTTTGGAGCAGCACAAGGAAGCGATGGGCGACATCGAAGCACGCGCTGACAAAGATGTGATCGACGAGACGCCTGCTGCCTACAAGTCGATCGACGCAGTGATGGCGGCGCAGTCCGACCTCGTCGATATCGTCCACACCTTGCGCCAGATCGTCGTGGTGAAGGGATGATCAACATCTACGACGCCAACAACGTCATGTTCCGAGAGGCGATGCGGCCCTACATGCCCGGCCAGAAGCGGATGACCTTGCGCATGCGCTTCGAGAGCGCGTCGCCGAGCGACATCTGGGTCTGGGACGGCTACGACCACAACGAGCGCCGGCAGGCGATCTACCCTAAGTACAAGACCAATCGCACGCCCAAGCCGATGGACGTGTCGGCACAGGTGAAGATGTGGAAGGATCTGCTCAAGCACACGCCGTCCACCTCGATCGAGGTTCACGGTTGGGAAGCGGACGACGTGATCGGGACGCTGGTTCGTAAGATGCCCGGCAAGGCGATCGTCCACACCAACGACATGGACTACGGGCAGGTCGCCCACCTGTGCAAGCTCAACGGCGTCGACCTCAAGGGCGTGCCGCCGCGGTGGGTCTGCCTATACAAAGCCCTGCGAGGAGATAGCAGTGACGCAATCGACGGCATCCCCGGCTTCGGTCCCAAGCGCTGGGAAGAAATGGAGCAGCACTGGCCTGCGATCGAGCAAGCCATCATCGCAGGCGATGTCGCTGGTTTCGATGGGCTTCCATTCAAGCCCGCGGTACGAGCATGGCTGGCCGTACAAGAGAACGTCGACCAGCTCCAAGCCATGCTGACCGTCACCCACTTCGAGAACGTCCCTGACGACGAGCTAGAAGGCGGCATGACAGTCGGTACACCCAACCGCCTGAAAGGGCATCAGATTTTGACGGAGTTTTTTCTATGACCCGGCGCTGTTCTCTCGGTGTGGGCTGCGAGGAGTACGGCGTTTGCTATGCTGCAGCCCATGATCAACCGGAAGAATGTGGAGCTTACGACAATGGAAAAGACAAAGACCGGCTATGCTCGCGGAGTCAGCATGCCGCCGAAGTGGAATGCCTTCACGGTGAGGGTGCGAACTCCGTTGCACACCAAGCTGGTGAAAGCGGCCAAGGCCAATAATCGAAGCCTCAACGCTCAAGTCGAGTTCGATCTTTCAAGGATTTACAAATGACCCTGCTCGAACTACAGATCAACGACGTCCGTGCCGGCGCTGACAGCGCGCGTAAGCGTGCCGCCCGGCATCGGGAAGAAGCCACCCTCGCACTGCAACGAGCGGCTCAACAGACGCAGCTTGCTGTCGACTACGACGCCCTCGCCGACAAGATGGAGACCCTGCGATGACCAACCACGAGAAGTTCGTTGCCGCGATCGAGGTCGCTGTCGGCTACGGCATCGCCCACGGTCTGGCTCGTAACCAGATCGTGGAGGGGTTGGTCATCGGTATCGCTGCTGTGATCGCTCCGGCGAAGTTCCAGAACCCTGATTTAGATCTTGACCCTTTGCTCGAGATCGTGCGACATCAGCTGGACACCAAGACTGCCGCGATCCTCGCGGCCAATCGGGAGGTCACATGACGCTGAAAACGAACGCTGTTCTGGTCGATGCGCGCAACTTCGACGCGCTGTGGCCCACGATCAGCGAAGAGCTGGCCCAAGCCGAGATCTACGGCTTCGACCTTGAGACGCAGGACGAGGCACGCCACGACGGTCTCAATATCTACAACACCGAAGTCCGCAAGGTCTTCGACCACCGGCGCACCACGATCACCGGCTTCTCGACGCACGTCGAGGGGTCGGATTTCTCGTACTACTACAACCTGTGCCAAGCCGACGTGGAGAACCGCCTGCACCCGCTGACGATGCAGCGCGTGCTCGACGCAGCCAACGACGACGCCATCCTCGTCGCGCACAACGCGCCGTTTGAGCTGGTGATGAGCGAGCAGTGCCTCGGCGTCGAACTCAAGAACGTGGTCTGCACCCTGCAGATGGCCGTGTCACACCACGGGCCCGATGACTATGACCTCGACGTCTTCTACAAGACGCCGCTGCCGGCCGCGTTCATGAAGCTGGTGCCCGACATCATCACGGCGTGGTCGACGTTCGAGCCCGGCGTGCGCCCCGAGGGGCGCCAGCAGGAGCTGCTCTCCAAGTTCATCGCAAAGGAGAGCAAGGCCGAGCAGAGCTACAACGGCTTCTGGAAGTCCATCGCCAAGGGCTACAACCTCAAGCAGTTGACCTTCTCCCGCTTCGGGGTGAAGCAGCAGACCTACAAGGAAGTGCTGGCCAAGGCCGGCGCCGCGCACATGGGCGAGCTGACAGGTGAGCAGGTCGTCCACTACGGCGCCGACGATGCCTTCTGGGCCGTTAAGCACTACCGCTGGATGTTCGACGACCTGCTTGCGACCAACCCGGCCGCGCTGACCGCGTTCTTCGAGACCGAGAACCCGATGATCCACCTCTATGCCGACGCGTGGCGCGAGGGGATCCGCTTGGACATGAAGCAGGTGTTCGAGCGTCGCGACATCGAGCGCCACGAAATGGCCGTGGAGCTGCGCAACCTCAAGCGGCAGGTCAAGGCGCTGCTGCCCTTTCCCGTCGACCACCACGCCAAGATGGTGAAGTACGAGAAATACTACGCCACCCCCGAGAAGGTCGAGAAGAAGCGTGCAGCGATCGAGGCATGGCTGGCCATGCCAGACAGCGACGACGATCTGGAGCAGTGCTTTCAGGTCTCGAACCCGATCGGCAACGCATGGACTGAGGAGCTGGGCCGGGCTGTGCCCAAGGGCAAGCTGAACGTCGTCCACTACATGACGATGCGGGCTATCATCTACGATCTGGGCCGGGCGCCGTTCATCTACGGCGACGGCAAGGTGCAGTCCGACGCTGACGCGCGTGGCCGCATCCGCGAGAAGCTGGAGAAGATGCCCGGCACCGAGAAGATGCAGGCGGTCATGGAGACCTACCAGAAGATCGCCAACATCGAGCAGCGCATGAAGCTGTACCTCACGCCGTACACCCTGCTCATGGACCCGGAGACTGCTCGTGTCTATCCCTCCCTCTCCTCGCAGCTCGCCACACGGCGCCTCGCGACCTCCTTCCCCAACCCAATGCAGCTGGCTAAGCAAGGCGAGTCGGCATACATCCGATCTTTCTACCTTGGCGATGACGATGATAGCGTTGTGGTCTCTGCTGACTGGAGCGCTATTGAGCTTGTCCTTATTGGCGATCTTTCCGGTGACCCCGGCTTCGCCAAGGTCTATGGACAGATCCCCTACGGTGATATGCACAGTGGCGCCGCCGTCGATGCGCTCTCGGTGAAGACCCTGCCGGGGCTGACCGAGGAGGAGTTCCGCGAGTTCAAGTTCGGCCGCAACCCGCAGAACCGTGTGCTGCGTAACTTCTCGGGAGAAGATCTGACCCCGTCCGACTACTACAAGTTCACGCGCGGCACGCCGGTAGGCAAGGGTGTCAACTTCTCGTACTGGTATTCGGGTGCGCTGATGACCGTGGCCAACACGCTAGGCTGGAGTGACGACCAGCATTGGGAGGCCGTCGACAAGTACCGCGCTCGCTTCTCGCTGGCCGAGCAATGGCGCGTAGGCATGCAGGATCAGGCGTCGATGTACGGCTACGTGACCCTGCCGGACGGCCACAAGCGCGTGCGCTTTGAAGCCACCGACGCTTGGGGTCAGGCGATGAAGCAGAAGTTCGCCGACATTACGGCGGCGCCGGCGCTGCTGCACTATGCAGATACGGCGATCCGTCGCATCCGCAGCAGGGCCAAGAACCAAGTCGTGAACGCCATGATCCAAGGCACGTGCGCCACGCTTGCGAAGCGCTCGCTGCTGCGGCTGCAACAGCTGTGCGAGGACGCGGGAGTGCCGACCGGCATGGGCGGGGCACGGATGATGTTCCCGGTCCACGACGAGCTGGTGTTCAGTGTGCCACGTCGCTACGTGATGGAGTTTATCCCTCTTCTTCGTCAGGCAATGACAGAACACCCGACCATTGTGAAGACGCTACCACTCCACTGCACCGTCGCTATCGGCCGCACCTTCCGGCCCTTTGATAAGAAGAAGCCTTGGCTGAGCCAGATCGAGCTGGACGAGGCGCAAATGATCGAAGGTGTGGTGCCCAAGGAGCTTGAGGGCACAGTCTTGACCGAAGAGAAGACAGCTGAACTGCTCGACTGGATGTTTCTTGAACGCCAGTGAGAAAGCAAAGGCCTATCGGGCGAAGAACCCCGGCAAGGCGGCGGCTGATGCGAAGGCGTGGCGAGAGAAGAACCCTCTCGCCGCGTCTCGCGACAGCAAGCGGCACTACGAGAAGAACAAGGAAAGCGAGAAGGCCCGCACCAGTGCCTATCGTCGCGCAAATCTCGACAAGTATCGTCAGTGGGAGCGCGACCACACCAAGGAGCGACAGGCTAAGAATGCGCTGCGCCGTGCGCGCAAGCTGCAGGCCACCCCGCCTTGGCTAACGCAAGACCAGCTCGACCAGATGAAAGAGTTTTACAAGGCGTGCCCGCCCGGCTATGAGGTAGATCATATCTATCCTCTCATGGGAGAGAACAGCTGCGGCCTGCACGTTCCGTGGAACCTGCAGTATCTCACCCGCGAAGAAAATCGCTCGAAAGGAAATCGTCTACCATGACACGTGAACAAGCTGGCCGTATCCTCGGCGTCGTCCTTCTCGCCCTCCTGATGGTAGGCATCCCTTACAGCATCGTCGGCTTCGTGGTGTGGAATATGGACCCCTCGCAGTGGGACAACACGGCACGCGGCCTCATGGTCATTGGCTCGTTCGTGCTGATCTGTGGCTACGCCGTGAGCCAGCTGCCGAGCGAAGAGAAGCCTGATGAAGAACAACGGTAAGGACGCCGAAGCGGCCTTCGTCGCGCACTGGGAGAAGCGGGGGCACATCGAGCGCATCCGCGACTCCGCAGACCTACGCGGCCTGAACGGCGGGCGCAGCATTGCCGACTTCAAGAAGCCTTCGGACTTCTTGGTCAGCAGTGCGGTCGACCCTCTGCACTTTGCCGAGGTCAAGTCGACGACCAGCAAGACGTCCTTCCCATTCGGGAACATCGAAGACGGCCAGCATGTCGCAGCGATCAAGTCAGCACGCCGCGGCGACGGCGGCTACACCTTCTATATATTTGCATATGCTACTTCGACGTGGTACACCATGTCGTGTAAACAATATGCTCAAATCCACGAGAGTGGCCGGCGATCTGTAAAATTCGAGGAGCTTTCTTTGTGGATCAAATGACCGACATCATGCTGGACGTTGAGACGATGGGGCTCAACCCTCAGACAGCCGGGCTGATCCAGCTCTCCGCGATCAAGTTCAACATGGATACGCGCGGGATCGGGCCGGTGTTCGACCGGTGCCCTGCACCGCAGCCGTTCCGCGGTTGGGACGACAGCACCCGCGAGTTCTGGCTGGGGAAGAACCGCCCTGTCTATCTCGAGATCATGAGCCGGCAGGAGCCGGCCGTCCCCGTTTATCAGGCGTTCGATCGGTTCTGCAGCGAGGGTGCGCCGGACGGCGGCTATCGCATCTGGTCGAAGCCATCGAAGTTCGACTGGCCCTTTGTCGAGAGCAACATGATCCAAGCCGGTCTGGCCATGCCGACGCCGCACTGGCAGTCGCGTGACATGAACTCGTTCATCAGCGGCCTAATGGGCAAGGCCGACAAGCCCGATATCGAGCAGTACGTGCCGTTCACCGGCGACAAGCACAACGGCCTGCACGACTGCGCCTACCAAATCGAGGTACTGTTCTACGCCCTCGATCGTTTCGTTCATGCGGAGATTGTCAATGACTAATCGGTTCTCACCCGAAGATTTTCGGCGGCAGTATGTAGGTAGCGGAATTGCCTACCCCGGCGTGTCGAACGCAGAAGAAGCACCGCCGGGCTGGCCATACATGTCAATGGATGAAGCTGCCGATCTCTCTGCTAAATACGCCAATCGATTCGCACCCCTCCCGAGCTGGCCCGACGTGGCAATTAACGTCCTGACCACTATGCTGGCAGCTGCTGTGATCCTCATGATAGCAACCTTGGTTCAGTGGTGGTGGCCGAATATTCCTTTCCCCTTCTACGCCGCCTTCGGCCTCGCTTTGACGGCTATCGTGGGGCTGGTCGCTGTTCCTATCTGGAGTTCGAAGTCATGATTATGTTACAAGCTGACCGCTGCCTTCGCTGGCTCGCCGAAGTGTTCGGTCCCAGCGCCACCCAAGACGTCGAGGAACGCGCCCTGCGCTTCGGCGAAGAGAGCCTTGAGCTGATCCAGAGCTTGGGCATCACTCGCGAGCAGGCCGAGGCGCTGGTCAAGCAGGTCTTCGACAAGCCTATCGGTGAGCCAGAACAGGAGCTGGGCGGCACCATGGTGACGCTCGCAACCCTGTGTGCGGTGACGGGAATGAACGCTGGCTCGGCTTTCGCGACCGAGTTCGATCGCTGCGACAACCCCAAGGTCAAGCAGAAGATCGTGACCAAGCACCTGAACAAGGCTGTGGTGTCCAGCAACTTCGAGCGCCGCCGGAGCGATCCCGACGTCCCGATCGCTTCGATCGCTCGACTTGGCCTGAGCAACAGCGAACTCGCAGCTCTCTAATTAGCTGTTGACATAGAACTTTTAGATATCTACGAAGAAGTCCTCAACAAAGGAGAATTACCATGGCTGCACTTTCTGATTTCCCCGTTGGCTCGCTCGTTTCCTTCAAGGCTGGCCCGACCCGCGTGCAGGTCACGGACGCCGAAGTGACCGGCACCGACAACGGCTTCCTCGTCACGAAGGACAAGGCCGGCAAGCAGCGCAAGGTGCGCGTGGGCGCCGTCCAAGTCTAATGAGACGGTGGCTTTTTCGCTGGCGTCGACGCCGGAGAAGAACCCTTGATCTCCACACAGGGCCGGGCCATTATGGTCCGGCCTTTCCTCTGATAAGGACATCAATATGCCTTGGTATAGCTACTTCTTTTTCGTCATGGCCGCGCTCGCCCTATTTGTGGGCGCTTCAGCTCAAGCGCGGCTTCGCAACACCGGCGGCGTTATCCTTGCGCTCGTCATTTCCGGGGTGTGGGCCACGCTTGGTTTCTGGACTGGAGGGTTCTTCTCATGACCATTTTCATCGGCATTCTGTGGAGCCTGCTGGCTCTGGTATTCCTGATTGCGGGCATCGGCAATTTTGATCGGGCTTGGGATGGAGCGAAGGAGAACAAGTTCACAACGACCGTCTTCTTCCTCGGCTTTTCGTTTCTGATGTTTTCGGTCACCACGATCATCTACCGTGACCACATCAAGGCCGCGTTCGGCTTGTGAAGATCCTCGGCGACACTGTGGCGCTGATCGGCGACCCCCACCTCGGCAAGACGTTCGAGGTGGGGGTTCCCCTAGCGCGGCGCGGGGAGCGCGAGGCCCTCCAGTTCGATCAGTTCGTCAAGGAGCTTAGCCAGCCGGCGCAGCGGGTCATCATCATGGGTGATCTTTTCGACCACCCGTATGTCAGCTACGCCGTCGTCAAGAAGACTGCGGATGCGCTGCTGTGTGCCGCCGCGTACCGGCCAGAAACGACGTTTCATGTGCTTGCTGGTAATCATGACATGCCTCGGAATATCACGGCGATCGGAGCGTTCGACGTGTTGAAGGGGATGATCGACGGTCGATACGACAATCTCTGGTCGGTCACTGTCCCTATCATAGCATATGGTATTGCTATGTTCCCTTGGGAATGGCACACTACAGCTCTCAATCAACTTCCTCAAGAACCTTGGAGTGATGTTCATGCCATTGTCGGACACTGGGATCTTAAAAGCTTCGGCGGTAGCGATAGCCACTTGGCTCCGGTCGCAGAACTTCGACGTATCTTCGGGGATGCGCCGATCTACTCGGGACACTATCATGTCGCCGGTGACTATCCCGTTGGTGGAGGAACCGTCCACTGCACCGGGTCTATGCAGCCTTACGCCCACGACCAAGATCCAAGTGGAGAACTGTACGTCACACTCGACCGCCAAGGGGTTCTTGATCAAGGGGACGCTTTGCGAGATAAAGTCGTGCGTGTTCGTCTCCGACCCGGAGAAGACCTCCCCGCAATCAACTGCCTCGCGCTCACACACGAGCGACTAGCTCCCGTCGTCGATGAGGGCGCCTCGTTCAGCGAACCGCTGGCCAAGGTCTTCGACTGGCAGAAAACCCTTGCTTCCAAGCTGAAACCGCTCGATCCTGTGGTGCAATCCTACATAACGGAAAGGCTCCCAGCAGGTGAACAGCGCGCAGATAGCGATTAAGATCTATGACCGAGCGCGGCAGCTGGGCCTTCGATGCAAAATTGAGTGCAGCCTAGTTGCCCACTCGGACAGCCGGTACGTGATCATCAATCCCAAGACACCGCAGCAAGCTGCGATCCGCATCAGCAGCCACAAGCCGTACGAAGATCGCTACGCCTTGTGCATCGACGCACGCCGGCCGGACACCGCGGTGGCAACCGGCATCAAATGGTTGGAGAAAGAATATGCCTACCCTCAAACTCAAGCGCCTGCCGAACGGGCAGGACACCCCGTTGCCGGCCTACGCGACCGCGGGCGCGGCCGGGATGGACATCCATTCGGTCGAGGGGATCAAGCTGTATCACGGCAACACGACAGTGCTGCGCACCGGGCTCGCCGTCGAGGTTCCCTCGGGCTACGAGCTGCAGGTCCGAAGCAAGAGCGGTCTCGCAAGTCGTGGAGTCTTCGTGACGAATGGGCCGGGGACGATTGACGAGGACTACCGCGGCGAGATCATGGTGCTGATCTCACACCTCGGCAAGAACGCAGTCGACATCCAAGCCGGCGACCGGGTTGCACAGCTAGTGCTGGCGCCGGTCACGCGGTTTGATATTGAAGAAGTCGATGAGCTGTCAGTTACCAGCCGTGGTGTGGGGGGTCTCGGAAGCACTGGGCGGTAAGCGAGACAGAACCTCCTGACGGTACTCGACCCGCTGACGGTCTTGTTCTTTCAGGAGGTTCAGCTGCGTCTGCAGCTCCTTCTTCTGAGACTCGTTCGAGTTGTACTGCTGGAGCAGAGCCCACGCCATGAACGACAGCATGATCGACACGACCAAGCCGCCAGCCCACTTGAGCATGTTCTTCATCTCTCCGACGATTTCCGCCAGCTTCTGGTGACGCGACACATTGCCCTGTTCCATGAGCTGGAACTGGTATTCAACCTTCTGCTGGTGGTTCGCAAGATCGTGACGGATATCCGCCACCTTGGTCTTGGTCTCCTGCAGATCGTTATGCAGGTCGTCTACGTTGGCCATTTCACTTCGACTTCCCACGCGGACAAGCGGCGATGATCGGTTCGATCTCGTTCAGCCGGGCGCGACGCTGCTCACGGCCGGCCAGCACCAGCTGGTAGCGTTCGGCGGCGTCGCGCGCGGCGCGCAGCGCGGGAGTCTCATCAACGTAGGCTGGGGGCGGGCCAAGCGTGTCGGGCACGCAGGCGCCGGTGATCGGCACACCGACCTCGACAGGAACCACGATTGGTTCAGGTGTACTTTGAACCTTCGCACCGCAGCCTGCGACGAGGACGAGAATTGGCAGCAAAATTAACGACTTCATTTCAGTAGCTCCTCCATCGCCCGATCGTCGATATCACGAACTCGTGCATCAAGGGTATCCCCTCGCGGCTTGGTTGACATAAAATCAGCGAGTCGCTTTTCCATGACACGAGTTTTCTCTTGCGCGAGCTTGAGCTGTCGTTCCGTCTCAGCCAACTTGGCCTGATCCTTGGCTGACAGTTCCTTGTAGGCCGCGGTCTGGCGCTCGACTTGCACCTTGAGGGTGGCCTCGTTGGTGCGGGCTTGCGCCAGCTGGACCACGTAGCCGGTCTTGGGGTCGTTGATGCGGGCCGTCAACTCAGCCTTGGCCTTGTCCAGCTCCTTGTTGTCAAAGTAGCTCATCGTGAGCGCACCCATCAGGACGATGGTGAGGATGCCGGCGCCGACCGTGGCGATCTTCCAGAGCTGGCCAGTGAGGATATTCATGGGTTGGGACTATCTGCAGGAGGGGTGGGAAGGGTGAGCGTGCTGTCGCCGCTCGACACAGTGGTGTTGTCGGCGCTGACGTCGACGTTCATGCCGCCGGGGCCTTCGGCCTTGATGCGGACACCCAGCGCGACGGCGACCACGGACATGATGGTGAGGGCCAGCGTTGCGATGAGCATCATCAGCGCGTGGTCCTTGATCTCCAGCAGGCGCAGCAGCGTGGCAAAGCACCCGCTCGTCACCTCGGGCGAGCCGTTCATCGCGACCGCGCACCAGCGAGCGGGCGTCAGCTCGTACAGCTGCCACGTCACCAGCGCCGACAGCAGCGCACCCGCTAGTGCGAAAGCAAAAATGGTCCAGCGGTATCGGCCGCGGCCGGCTTCGGAGAGTGAGGTCACGTTGAAATTCCAGCCACATGGGCAGCGATGAATAGCGAGAGAAGGCGGATAGCGGTCAAGAGGGTGAAAACGAGGATCATCTTCCAGCGCAGGTTGTGGCAGTTGTCGTCGTCAGGGCGGAAGATCAGCCACCACAGAACCGCAATATCAATGGCGAGGCTGAGAAACCCCAGAATGACTAACTGTTCTTGGTCGGCCATCAGATGCTCCTAATTCTGCCAAGCTGGACCCATTGTTAAAGTGGCGAAGAAGACTGCAAAGAGTCGCAGGCTGAACAAACCGCACAGCCCGATTAACCCCACCTTACGCATCTGTGGCAGGCTCTCGTCAAGGAAAATGAACGCCCAAGCGAGTACACCACACAGAACCATGCTGATGAGGTTCGTGATGAATAGAACTTCACGCGGTGACATTATGCACCCATGAACCGCTTCCACCAGCCTTCGGTGTGGCCGGGGGTGAAATAGTCCGAGCGGTTATCCCAGCCCTTGAGGTACATGCCGTTGCTCGGCTTGTTGACCACAAGGTCTTCGTAGTATTCTTCGCGCAGCGCCCACCAAGCGCCGGCTGCGAACTCGAACCCCTTGACGCGACAGAACTTCTCGAAGGCTGTGGCCGTGCTGCCGCCCACGCCGATGGCGCCGTCGATGTTCACGTCGAGCATGTCTTGCAGCAGGCGGATCGAGCGGCCGGGGCCGGCGTTGTAGCCGAAGTCCATCACCGAGGCGGTGACCGGGTTCCACACGAGGTTCTTGAGACCCACGTCCTTGTAGAACAGCTTGAGGGCAATGTCCTTGGCCTCGCCGGCGGTCAGGTTCTCCATGTCCTTCACGGTCACGACCGAGACGCCGCGATAGGCCGCAAGGACGCGCCCCGTGATGCCGTGGTTGGATCCGATCAGCGTACCCTTTCCCTTGACGCCCGTCGACCAGTTGCCGGCGTCGTTGGGGTCGCGGGACATCTTCCCTTCCCAGCGGGGTTGATAATCAAGGACGAATTGGTCAGGACTCATCATACAGCTAAACTCTCTTTTTTATACTTTACTTAGTAAACTTGAAAAATCAGTGTGGAGTATAAGAGAGATCTCTCGTAGAGGAGACCGCATGATAAAACGCCTCACCGGGTCAGTGACCTTCACCACGCCACCCATCACACTGGCGGTCGATATTCAACCCCAAAACGGCATCACCGCCGTGGTTGGCCCCAACGGTTCAGGAAAGTCCTTCGCCGCTGTTGAGCTGACCCGCTACCTGCTGTTCGGAAAGGCGGCGCTGCGCGGTGCGGCCAGCGACTACAAGACGCTGGAAGCTCGCGGCACCTTTACAATCCGCGGCCAAGACTATGAGATCTATCGCGGCAAGAGCGAGTGGATCGCTGTGGCCGGGGCTGACGAGGTTGCCCTAGCCGTGGGCGCGAAGGCCGTCACCGAGAAGGTGGTCGAGCTGATGGGCTACGGCCTTGCCGTCTTCGACATCGCAAACGCCAGCGTCCAGAAGAAGGCCGACAGCTTCGGCAAGATGGCACCGGTCGAGCGCAAGCGCCTGATCGACCGCGTCGTCGGTATGACGTCGCTAGAGGACATCGAGAAGTCCTGCCGCGACGAGGCCAAGATGTTCAAGCGCGAGGCCGAGGCGTTGGAGAAAGTGCTGCCGCAGCTAGTCCCGCCGAGCAAGCCGATCGTCCAGTTCAGCGACGTGATCGCCAAGGAGCTGGAGCATGCCGAGCAGTATGCCTCGCTCAGTGCCCGGAAACGGCCCGTCCAGCGCGTTGAGGCGCCGTCCGGTACTCTCCCCTCCCCGGAGGCTGTGAAGGCTCTGGAAGCCCACCAGATGGAGGCTGAGCAGCGTAAGCGTCAGCGCCTCCAGCTGCAGTCAGTGATGAACCAAGCCCGCATCTATGCACCCGGCTATACTGACGAGCAGCTCGACGCCGCCGAAGAGCGTGACAAGATCCGCATCGAGCTTATCAACCGTGGCCCTCGTCCACAGCTTTCGGCGCAGACAAGCGAATGGCTCTGGGCCGCACATGCTTTGCGTGACGCATGGCAACCTAGTCCTGAGACGATCTGCCCCAACTGTGACCATCGGTGGCATGAGACAGGGACTCAACCGCCGGCGCCGAACTGGAGCAAAGAGGCCTTGCGTGCTGACGACGCCGCCCGCGCCGCATGGGCGGCGCCCGAGCCAGTCAAACCGGAAGGCCCCGACCTGACTGCGAAACAGATCAAGGACCACCGGGCGAGCAACGACGCAGATGCGCGCCACGATGCTGCATGGGCTGAGCATGAGGCTATCGTCCTGCTCGAAGACAAGAGCGCTGAGCTGGAGGACCTGCGCGCTCTTCAAGTCGAGTGGGCCACGTACTCGGCGCTGCTCCGTGCGAGCGAGCAGGCTGAGGCCGAGAACGCAGCGATCGACGAGCAGCTGGAAAAGCTTGGCACACCGCCTGAGGTTACGCGCCAAGAGCTGGTCAACGCACAGGAAGCTGAGCGGCAGTGGGTGGCCTATGACCAATCGGTGATCCGGCGCGCGGAGCTATCGGACCAAATCGCTGAGAAGCTGCGGCTGGCCGAGGAGTTCCGCAAGGGTGGTCTCGCCTTGAGCGATGCGCGCACGACGATGAAGGCCTATCTGGCGCCGGCCATCAGCCGCGCGGCCTCGGCCCTGATCACCGACATGACCCACGGCAAGCTGTCGTCGATCGTCGTCGACGAGGACATGGAGATCACCGTCAACGGCCAGCGCATCGAGACCCTATCCGGCGGCGGCGAGACGGTGGCCAACATCGCCTTGCGTATCGCGCTGGGACAGGTGCTGGTCGTCGACACATTCCCGGTCTTCATCGGTGACGAAATGGATGCCGACGCAGACGACGAGCGACGCGAAGCGGTCATCGAAAGCCTTGTGTCGTTGAAGGAACACCTAGCCCAGATCATTGTCGTGACCCACCGGGGGATCGAGGTTGCAGACCACGTCATCGACATGAAAGATACTGAGTAATGTTGGATTATTCGTTTGGTCGTTTGTGGCGACGGGTCTATCAGACGACCTTCAAAAAGGAGAACGACGTGACCGTAGATGCTGATCTTGAGAACAAGATCTTGATCACCCATGCCAAGACCCGCAGCCCCTTCAAGACCGCGAACATCTGCGAGACGGAACTGTCGATTGTCTTCGAGGTCTTGAAGAAGAACAAGCAGAACGGCGGCGCGGCGCCTGAGCGCTTCGGCGGAAAGGGCCGGCCTGAGCTGGAGCCTTTTACCGTCGCCCGTCGTCGCGCGAACGAGACGGGCTGGGATAACACGGACAAGGATATTGCCGAGGCCCGCAGCGAATACGCAGCCGGCCGCGTCGAGCTGGCCACGGGGCGCGACGGTGCGTGGCTGATCCTGTACGCCTTCCCTCGGCGCCGGCTCGCGAAGGGTCGTGAGGATTGCTTCAAGTGTGAGGTTCAGTAATGTCGCCTGAGTACCAATACCTTGACGCGCTCCACCTCTTGGTGGGCAAGCACGACGCCGACCCTACCCCGCGCGAGGACCGCACCGGAACCGGCACCTTCTCGATCTTCGGCCCGCAGTGGGAGTACGATCTGGCCAAGGGCTTCCCCATCCTGACCACCAAGCGCGTCTTCTGGCGCGGCGTCGTGGCCGAGCTGCTCTGGATGTTGTCGGGCTCCACCAACATCAAGCCGCTCGTCGATCAGGACGTCCACATCTGGGACGAGTGGGCCGACGAGAACGGCGAGCTGGGTCCGGTCTACGGCGCGCAGTGGCGCAACTGGACAACAATCGACGGGGGACCGAAGTTGTCGGATCAACGAAACTGGGTCAAGCGTGAACGCTCGATCGACCAGATCCAAGTTCTGCTCGACAACCTGCGCAACAAGCCGAACGATCGTGGTCACGTGGTCTCGGCATGGAACGCGGCCGAGCTGGATCAGATGAAGCTCCGTCCGTGCCACTGCTTGTTCCAGATGTACGTCGATGACGGCAAGCTGTCGTGCAAGCTGTACCAGCGGAGCGCTGACATCTTCCTCGGTGTACCCTTCAACACAGCCAGCTACGCGTTGCTCACCCACCTGATCGCGCGCGAGGTCGGGCTTGGCGTCGGCAAGTTTATCCACAGCTTCGGCGACCTGCACCTCTACGCCAACCACGTGGAGCAGGCCAAGGAGCAGCTCACTCGATCGCCGCGGCTAATGCCGCAGCTGAGTCTGTCGACGGTTCTTCCGGAGCTGTTTGATGTCACGAAAGAGAACATCAAGCTGCTCAACTACAACCCCTATCCCACCCTCAAAGGAGACGTTTCGGTATGACCCAAGGTATTGACCCCGAGATCGAACATCAGCTCGAAGAGCTGAACATTCCTATCCCGCAGCCGCTAGAGCTGGAACTAAACCCCGATGATGGCTCGCCGTTACCGCCGTTCAGTGCTGAGGAGCGGGTGGCACCAGCCAGCGGCAATCCCAAAGACGCGATCGGCGACACCAAGCCCGATCTGAGCCTCGTGCCGCCGGCGGCATCGCTCTATCTGGCCTCTGCGTTCGCAGACGGGGCAGTGAAGTACGGCCCCTATAACTGGCGCGAGAACAAGGTCCGGACTCGTGTCTACGTTGCGGCAGCGCTGCGCCATATCAGCCAGTACCTCGACGGTGAGGACATCGATCCGACATCGAACCGGCCACACATCGGCCACGCGCTGGCCTGCTTGGCGATCATCGCTGACGCCAAGGAGACTGGCAACCTGATCGACGACCGCCCGCTGCCGGGCGCCGCCGGCCGCATCATCCGTGGCGATTAAAGGTTGATGCCCTGTAGCTGAGCCAGCTGCCGGGCCAACCGATAGCGCTTGGTATCATCGGAGGGCTGGTTCAGGATGATAATTCCCGTGAACCGCCCTTCGAAGAAGTTGCCCAGTGTGGAACTAGAGTTCGAGTCGCTGGCGCCCCACTTAAATTCAGGCTGATATCCCGAGCTGTACGCCAAGGCATTGTTGTCAGCTAGGTCGATCTGATCGAGCATGCCGTAGCCGCCTGCGCTATTCTTTCGAGCGGCTTGAACAATACCTGTTGTCGTCTTGAAGGTTATCAACTGTTCGACGTTACGAGCAGCACCGCCGTCTGCACCACCATTGGTCGGGTTGATTACTGCCTGCAAGAACTGGGTATTCTGGCAGTTCAGGCCTAGCGAGGCCGTCGATGCAGTAGCGCCGCGCCCTAGACTGAAAACGTAGTCTGTCCCGGTCGCATCAGCATCACGACGAAAGCCGGCAATGATGGTCGCTTGAGCCAAACGCCACGCAGTGGCGCGCGTACCGATGACGTAGTAGTCATCGAACCCGTCCATTTCCAGCCAGTAGCGGCCAGCGCCATCTGTGCGCAGGTAGCCTTGACGATTGAGGTCCGGCTGGCGGGCGTGGTTGCCGAACCCAGAAATGTCTTGCACGAAGGCTACAGGACCATCCATTTCGGAAGGGATGAGCCCGTTGATATCGGAGAAGCACGTCGAGGGCTTCACCTCAAGCCACGCTCCGAACGAGCTGCCGTAAGCGAACGCTTCGTCGGGGCCGATCGGGTTGTCGTTGACATCGGTGATCGCAATCGCAATGCTCTGGATACTTGACGAGTTGAGGTTCGCGTCCTTCACTCGCACATCAACGCGCATGGGATTGTCAATGGGGTTCTCGAAGTCTTGGCTCAACAGCCGTAGAGTTCGTCCGTTCTTCGTGAAGGCTGTACTATTTTGACCTCCGACCACCTCAAGATACCCTGACTCATTGGAAGTAATGAGAAAATCATTAGTGGTGTTCTCCGGGACACTGTAGGTGCCCGGAGAAGTAATTGTTGGAGGAGTTACGTCATTGTGATCCCAGACCGCGAAGATGTTATCCTTCGCGGGATCATAAGGCGAATACTTAGTGAAGGCAACCGTGCTGGTCATCTTATTTAAGGTTGCCTGATCTGCAGCTACGAACGAGTTTTCATCGCACTGGATTGCCACATTGCCGGTAATTTGGCGAAAAGTGCAGTTCTGCAGGCGAAGAAAGCTTTGATAGAAGGCGCCAATCTGGGACCGAAAACCACTGCCGCCGCCGCCGCCCGGCGATCCGCGCAGCACTGGGGGGCCAGCTGGGTTGATCCCGACGCAGTCGATCATCGTGGTCGAACCCCAAATCCGGTAGTTGCGCTTATTGTCTTCAGACGTGCAGCGAACCAGAACATGGTTGGTCCCCTTGCAGTCCCAGCCTCCATCGGTATTGGAACCCGCGTAGCAGTCCTCGTAGTAGACGTCCTCGTTCTTGCGCTCCGAAGCGTAGCCATCGGAGTTCCAATATCCGGTGCCGTGCGTGCTATCGCGATGGCAGATCATCGTGCATCGGTAATGCTTAATGTTGTGCGCGGTGTCATTCAGCACAATACCAAAGCAAAAGGGATCGCCGTCTTGGAACTGGCTATCACCCCAGCAATCCTCGTAGATGATGTCGTTGCTATCGTAGCGAAAGCCGCCAAAAAACTTCGAGTAGCCGACCGCCTTGCAGCGGCGAATACGAATTTTTGTACAACTGGCTGAGACGTTTGAGCCGGATTTGCTGTTCTGTTGAAAGCCGCGGACGTTCTCGGCGTAGCAATCTTCGATGATCACGTCGTCGATATTCGCGCCGAAGCGGAAGCAGCCAAGCCCGCAGTTCTTGAAGTTGATCCAAGAAAAGGTCAGATGGTTGGCACCGTTGAGCAGCAGGAAGGTGCCGGTTGAGTTTCCGGACGCTGCACCGGCCGTCCAAGGATTAGCGCGAGTGCCTACAAACAAAGGCGCCTTGTTGGTGCCGTCTGCGGCCTTGCCGACGATGCGGACGTGGTCAACGTCGGAGCCGCCGCCCTCGGTGATCGAAATCGTGGTGTCTGGATAGTTGCCCATATCGGCGTGGAGCCAGATGTCATAGCCGCGCGAACGCGCGCGACTGATCAGCGAGTTCAGCAACTTGATGGGGGCGGCATTATTCCAATCTTCCCCTGACTGGTTGCCGGCCCCGTTCGGCGTGACACGCAGCCCCGGCTTGTCGCCGACGCGACCCAGATTGCTGGGGATCGCAAAGAAAAGATTGGCAATGCTCACGCAACAACCCCGGTCGTGCCGTCGAGCGTCCACACAGCGCTCTGGCCGTCTGCGTTGCCTTCCACGAGCGCGGTAATCAGCGCGTAGCTGCCGGCGCTGCCGTTGTGGTTCTGCCAGTTGCGCAGCGTCGCGCCGCCGGACTGTGCGACCAGCTTTACCGGAGCGCCTACGCTGCGGATCATGAGCATGGTGCCGTTCGGCGCCGCGCGTGGCAGGATCACAGTCGGCGCCGATGTGGCCGAGACGATGAACTTGGTGTTATAGCGAGACGAGTCGATCGAGTGCGGCCCAACGCCGGAGAGATCAGGGCTGGTCAACACCTGATTGGCTTCCCAAGCCACGCGCGCGGGGCACTTGGCCATCGTCGTGGTCCCGGTGGTTCGCTGCGTCAGCGGGTACTGGCCGTTGCCGTTGGGGCCACCACCCGGTGTGCCGGTGATGTAGTTGAGCCACTGCTGACGATCGGCGTCGAGGTCAGCCCAGTATTGCTGGATCTGGTTAGCGAGGTCGGCGTTACTTAGGCTCATCGGGCCACTCCACGGTGTCAATCGTCGCGTTCGGCTGGGTATCCAGCAGATCACGCAGGGCCTGACGATACTCGGTGGCCTTGGTAGCGAACGCCTTACCGCGGGTCTTTACAACGTCGGGCATCTGTGTCCAGTCGGTAGCTGCCAACCGCGCGTTGCGCTCGGTGCGAAGCTCGTCCTGCAAGACGGCAAGGGTCTCGACCCGGATGACGCAAGCGGGGCCGGAGCGATTGAAACCCGGTGCAACGAAGAATGCTCCGGCGCTCTTGGGCTCGACTTCAATTTCGCCGCTATCTGGCGCTTGCTCGGTGGTTCCGTTGATGTCCAGCACCGACCCCGGCGTGGCGCCAGTGATCGTCGCGGTCTCACCGATGTCCCACGCCAGCACGGTACGATCGCAGTGGAGTTCAAGAGGCTCGCGGTCGAGCATCTTGCCCTGCTCCAGATCGTAGTAGACGCTGTTGACGTCCATATCGTCGGGGACCGTGACCACGATCACGCCCGAGTGGACGACGTTCTGGTTGTCACCCGACGCGAGATACAAGAACTCGCCCGAGAAATTGAAATATGCGTTCTTCATCGTTGACCTCGTAGAATATCGATGTTGATGTTGCGCAACCATGCACCCAAATTCGGGCTGCTGCTATTGCCAAAATTGATGCCTCGAGCCGTGATCTTAATCTTGGTTCCAACCACAGACTCGATCGGGATCGAGAAGCTGGTAGGCAGAGCCCAGCGGACGTCACCACCCGACACACGAATACCCTCGCGGCTGGATCGCAGCAGGAAGTAACCGGCTCCGGTGTTGAGGTAGACGTTGATCAACAGGCCGTTGTCGGTCAGGGCTTCGGCGTCGTGGGTCATTGAGACCAGTGCCTGCGCGCGACCATATGTGCCGTCGCCGGGAAAGAAGGTCGGGGTTTCAAAGACCAACATTTCAGACGTGCTGGTGATCTGCACGTCCGATCCGGCGAAGCTCTGCATGCCAACGATCTGACCGCCGCCGGCGATCCCCAGCGTGGTGACAGTTCCGACAGCCAGCTTGTTGATCTCGACGTTGGGCATCTTGACGACACCATTTGCTGCGGTGAACAGCGGGCTACCATCCGGCGACTGGATCTCGACGCTATCGAACTTGAAGATCATGCGGCCTTGGCTACCATCATTGGTGGCTTCATAGCCCACGATCTTGCCATCCACGTCCAGCTGGAACAGCGCCTTGGCCACGGCGCCGTTCGGTGTGATGACCACTCGGTTGAGGTTCTGGATCGACGCCGTGTGGTCGCTGGTCTTCGCCGTCAGCTCGTTCAGCACTAGGCCGAGAGCTTGGTCTTCATCCACGAGTAGGCTGTCGAAATTGAGACGGATGGCGCTGCCCGTTTCGTTGACCACGCCGATCAGATCGAACTTACGCGCCAGCGCTTGCTGACCTTCGACGCGCTGCTCAATTTCAGTCGTGATGACCGTGTTGACCGGCTTGCCGTCGACGTACAGCTTGCTG
>Ga0182213_1000019_pt1 | contig 23980 bp, 24 predicted proteins | sample G5R1MG_22_FD_128399 | JGI IMG/M metagenome (GOLD analysis project Ga0182213, IMG submission 128399) | Switchgrass phyllosphere microbial communities from Michigan, USA - G5R4_MAIN_03OCT2016_LD1 MG | ecosystem: Host-associated > Plants > Phyllosphere > Phylloplane/Leaf | place: USA: Michigan... | reverse complement strand
ACACGTGACCGAAGGTCACGTGCTAGGAATCATGTGACCAAAAGTATATAGTTGAAAAGCTTGCCGAAGCTCAATCGGTAGAAAAATAGACCGATAGTCGACAGCTGTACGCGCGTAAATGGACAATATACTATCTATCTCAACCCACTTAAATACAACGATAACTCGACAGGCCGAAGGCTCGTCGAGCGGCTGCTGAAGCTAACTGTGCCTGAGGCTGAAAACACCTCTACAGTGCTTTTAAGTTATGTGTTCGCGCAATCATGGCTAGTGAAGCCCTGATAATTAATCATAACATGTGCAGTACTTGAGAAAGATTTCTCGTTGGATTCCAGCGCATAGAACAAAGGATGCTACACGTGTACGACGACCAGCATTGCTTAGAGACGAAAGATATAAGTGATTCTGGCACTGCATCTATCACACCGATTCAAAGCTTGGGTATAGGTATCAAGCATATTACTATGCCAGTGGAAATCTATCCATCACCGCCATACTTCCCCATCAGCTTTCGCATGATGCTTACTGCCCCATTTCGATACCCATCACCAAACATTGCATAGTGGTTCAGGTGGTGATACAGCTCGTACAGCTGAACACGATCTGCATACTCCTCCACCGGCTCCGTCTTTGGACACGACTGGTGATACTCTTCCATGAATCTCGCATCGAAGCCGCCAAACATATTCATAATGCCGAGTTCATACTCGCTGTGGGCGTAACACGCCGAAGAGTCAAATGTCACGTCTTCGGGCTCGCCCTCGTCGTTTCCAATCACGCCGACACCGGCGTTGCCGCTCCAGAGGTCGCCGTGGACAACGACGGGGACAACGCCCTTGCCGCCATTGAGGTGCTCGTCGCCGATTAGACGGGGGACAATTTCGTATGCGGTTGATTCAACAAGTGCACGGAGTTCGGCATCCTTGCCATTCCTCGCCTCAGCTCGTTGCAGGATAAAAATGAGGCGGTTCTCCGCAAAGAAGTCCGCCCAACGTTCCTTGAACGCGTTAAGCTGAGGAGTGTCACCGCAACATGTTGTTACGGGGAAGCCAAACACCGGCTTGTCATATCCTCGCGGTACAGGCGCAGTTATCGTATGGAGTTTTGCGAGTTTTGCCGCGAGCGAGACAGCGGATTTGGCCCCTGATTTCGAAGCAGAGCGCGAGCGCAACTTCAGAAATTCGGTGAGGAGGAAGGATGTATCGGGCGACGACTCGAATTGCCCGTGGCCGAACGACCGGGGGCATATCGATGGGACGGCGTTGTGCAAAGCCGTGAGCGACGCGTGCTCGCCTTGTCATTCTCCTCTCAGTATACAAGGCTCGTTCAACGAGCATGCGCGTATACACAAACCTTCGAACATAATATCGGCCTCGCTTCCGCGTCCCGTCTTCATGAAGAAGGCATTGTGCCCTCCATCTTTGCATCGCCCAACGATCTTGTAGGCAGATGCGGAACTGCAGCCACCACCACCTACCGGGGAGATGATGGCATTTTCTGGATCGATGCCGATGATTTTTGCGACGTTAGGATCAAGATTCATACTGGATTGTTATATGCTCAGTTTGGAAAGCGTTCAAAGGTTCAAGCCTTGAGGCAATACACAGACTCTTTTGGGAGAACCAGTCACCATCGATCACATCCTTTGAGAATATCCGCTCACGCACTTGCGTCTGTTGGGCTCGACAGATGGTCCTTCGTGCGTTGCTGCTGGTGTTCTGATAAGAGTATGGTGTTGAGGCCAGCGCTTGTGGACTAGCAGTTTTGAGCACGGGCTGTCGGCCTTGGCTGGTGTTTCTAGTGCCATTCCCGTTCTGCCTGGTTGACCAGCTAGATAACTATGATATTAAGTTTAGCATTCTGTCCAGAACAATATCGACTACCTCTCCTCTATGATCTCCCAATTATCTTCTGGACCATGGTTTCACAAGATACATTGCGCTCAAAGGCAAGGATTTGAAGATATAATGAACTTTCTATGACAAGCCGCCCTAAGGAAAGAACATGACGATGGCAAGATCTCTTATTTCCTCTACCCTTTCCCCTATTCCAAGCTTAGCTTGGGGTTGCTTAAGAGACTATTGATATCTTGAACTATCTCCTGAGCAGTATTGTATTCTTTCTGCCAGCACCTCAAGATAACTGTGCTACAGGCATGTTGATCCTGGGGAAACTGCCCTCTCTTGAACCTGTCCTCCACTCTCTCACGCCATTCGTCTTCCCCATTAATAATGTCAGGGAACACGGCCTGGCCCATCATGATGAAGTACATGGTGCACCCCAGCGCGAAAATATCTGTTTTAATGTCCGCGTCGAAAGGGTCGTCTCGAGGGCAATAGAATCTGCAAGGCTCGCTACTCCAACCATCAAGAAGAACCTCGCCGTCCTCTGAGAGATGTTTCCCCTGGAAGTCGGATAGCTTGATGTGGAGTCCCTTGTCAAGAAGTAGATTTGTGGGCTGAATATCGCAGTGAATAACGTTTCGAGTATGAATAAACGCAACTGCCTCAGCAGACTCTCGGCACCAGGTCAGCCGCTGCTTGAGCGAAGGGGATGGGTGGTCGGAATCAAGTATGTAATCGGCCACGTTTCCAGTTAGGCGTTCTAGGTAAATTCCAGTGTCTGAGAAGCCCCTCAGCCCTATTACACGCTCATGTGGCCCGATAATCTCAAGAAGGTCCCTTTCCACTTTGAGGCGACTCATATCTCCACCAGGGCCAAGAGGGTATTTGAGGACGGTAGACTCATCTACCTCTCCGATGAATGCACTGGTTCCGGAGGCGATTACTTCCTTGACTCCTGCGGGAAAGTATTGATGGTAAATAAAAACAGTTTGTTCGGTATCGTCTGCCATAGCTTCAGGGGGCACGGTGCCATCCGCCATAGTAGTAGGTAGTTTGTTGTTGTTCGCTATGGTAACTGGTGGTTGGGTACTATTCGCCATAGTAACTGGTGGTTGGGTGCTATTCGCCATGGTATCAGGTGGTTCGGTGTTTGCTATATTTAAAGCTGTAAATTCAACAAGGGGGAGGCGGGTTGTCGGCAGGTTTTATGATGTTCGGGCAGGCGGTCTGTGCGCTTCTTACGTGTTGGGTGTTAGGCTCTATTTAGCGGGGTTCCACGACTTCACAACGGATACATTGTATAGGGCATATAAACCGCGTACTCAAATAAGATAAGATATAGATCTACCGAATTATAAATGATCATGTATCAGACAGATTCTATATTCTGACGTCCTTGAGTACAATCCACCAAGTTCTCCTCCTTGTCCAAAACCAAACCTTGACTAAGTTTATTCAAAGTTGATACGGTTATATTAACCAATATCCAGAACAGCTTATTCTAAATCTTCTCAGAGACAGATTGCAGGGTCAATTGAAGAGAGCTACGTACCACGTATGGACTTGCCTAACACTTCGGGCAGATATTACCCGGAGCTCTAACCGTCGAGCTTCCGAGGTGTACGTCTTTGTATCCGGTGCAGTTCGGGCCTCCAGGATTATTACAATGGACAAGTGTGAAATTTTCCATTGCATGCTTCGGAATGTTGGTACAGTTCTGGAAAACTCTGCGGACAATGTGCCGTTCACATTTACACACCATGGTGACGTGTGATATTCGGTTGTCGATTGAGAGTCGAAACTTAAGGTTATAGCGGATGGCAACTTGGATTCTTTGAAGAGTGTATTGAATGAACTTTGAACTGTTGTAGCTTTGGAGATGGGGCTAGATAAGGATTATATAGACTCACAAGCCCTCCCACGTAGCTTTGCTTTACATGTACTTCGGCGAAGCATGTCGTAGAGTGAGATCTCATTGAGCGCTCGACCGGTCAGCGCACTATCGCAATAGAAATTGATACGATTTTGGCCTCAATATGACTCATAAATCCTCGGTCGCCGTGTCCGATGATCATCCTCCCATGGTGGTTGCCTAGGTAGGCAGCCAATAATATTGGTGATCCTGACCAACACGAATTTATTGATGGCTGAAGTTATTCCGACACTACTACAGCAATATATCCATCAAGATTTGCAGTAATCAGTATAAGCCCAACTTATTCTTGGCCGTGGCCCCATTTCCACGCGCTTGCATCGCCTGACAGCTGTGAGTTATATACGCCTGCGGAGGCCAATCGGCGAACGCTGATGCCTGTTACTAACTCGGACACGGACGCTGGGCGCTTTCCGCGAATGAATGCCAGGGGAGGAGTCAGGGGAGGAATCCTTATAATGGAGGGACCAGGCTGTGCAGTAAATCTACCTACATATCGCTGAACGTGCTAATCCTAATAGGTCTATACTTTTTACGATGTAAATGTCTTGACCGAATTAGTTCAAGCCACGGTATCAGAAAACGCACTTGTTGGAGAATCTGCGTATGTCACGGTACAGGATGCATGTGGCTCAGAGGAAGCACAAGCGCACAGGCTGCGGCGAGGCCGTGTTTCAAGCATGCATGTGCGCTAGCTCAATTGGTTCGAATCTTTTACGCTGCGCGAATCCAGGACGAATCAAGTATATCTCTGAAGTGGAAAGTAGAGATGGGCTCTCTTCGTTCCATTAACACGACAATGCCGTGCCTTTGCCGCAAGCTTGTGGGAAAGCAGTATTCGAGAATTACTGAGATCGAGGTTGGCGCCTAGGCTCCGGTTGCTGGAGTATCATCGAGCTTATTCATTCCCAGGCTAGAACCTTGAAGCGGGTCTGGGAAGAGGCCCCTCAACTGTTCCAGAACCCTTCTCGTCCAAACCCTCATAACGTTTTGCTCCAAACCCGAGCGAGGGCAGTTGAATCCATCACGGCACCTCAAAAACGAAGGCATACACGAATCTCATCTAACAACATACAAACCCCCATTCTCTCCGTCGCCACGGCCACTGTCAGTAAGCTTGAAAAGACGTACTCCGACCGCCACGCCACGAGCATCTCGACAACCCCACTGAATATACAATGGAAGGGCAGCATATACCTCAAGCTCTTCTGTGCTATAGAGCAATCCGACCATCTACAACGAATTTGTTACTACGCATTCGCGCAATTACATAAGAAGGGCACATCGGTTAACCGGATCGTGAAGGAGATCGAAGATGCGATGCCACGTGCCGACGCGAGGGCGAAGGTTTATCGTTTCCTCCATATTGGGACTAGATGGATGGAGATTGTCGATCACTTCGGATCGATTGTGGCCTCGCAACAACAACTTGCTGGCCTTCTTTGCCTGCTGGAATCAGGGTCCACGTGAGTTTTATATTTGCTTTGGCCAGCGTTTTTACTGATTGGGCGGTCACTAGCTGGGAGAGGGCATCGCCAGACATCTATCGTCTTGCGCTCGCCAATCTCCACAGAAACACAGATATTTACGAAAAGTCCTTAGCGCTTACTCCTTTCGTCACCAAAACTCTGAGCCAGATCGCTTGTAAGACCCAGGCAGGACGTAGGACAATGTCCTTCCCACTGAACGCTAAACATTCGCAGTGGAACACTCCTTCATCGACGAGACTCGCACCCTTGCCTTGCGTTCGAATTTCGTGGGTGCCATGCCCGCATCTACCCCGAGGTTGCTATCGACACGCGGGGCTCTGCACACCCTCTCTCCAGCAGAGCCCGCATGGAAGGCCGCGTCATTAGCAGCCGCACATGAGGCGATGCATGAATCGAGCCTCACCTGCTCAGATGAGGCCAGTCTGCTGCTCATCCTCTTGTCATTCCTCTCGACCTCTGAGAAGGTTCCTCTGGAACTTCTCTTCCGCGGAGCAACACCCCGTAAACGATGGAATGAACATGGCAATATCGATGAAGTGAATGCAATGGATGCAGGTCTTATCCCAGAGTTGGCGTCATTGTGTTCGGATACGCTGCGATTAGGTAATGCTTTTCACGAGTTGCATGTTGCTTCGGCCGTTTCAAAGAATTCTGCCCAGGATTATACCGTGTGCACAGCCGTTGCAGCTCGCCTTCGTGAGAAGCTGTCTCCAGACTACACCTCATTTTGGCGGTGTCAAGCATTGGTTGTCGCATATAGGACAATACCGTGGAAATACGTTGAGCCTACGTGAGTGCTAGGCCATCCTGACAATCTCCCTTATTAATAAGCACAGCATTTCTAACACGAAGGAATTTTTCCCGCATCTACAACATGCTCTCGAAGAATTCCAAGGCGATTTATTCTATCTTCCCGCAACCACTAGGGCTGACCTGGTGCTTACCCTCATCGAGGCATCTCGGTTTCCCAACCTACCATGGAAACGCTTTGTTGTCAGCCAGGCGGAGAAAGCCACACATGGCCTCGAAGATTGGCATCTTCAAGCTTGCATTGCTCAGGCGCAGTGCCTTATCAGCCGGATTACTAGCGACATCGCTCGGGCTGAGAGCTCTCTTGATTTACTCGACACGAGCAGGCTTTCGACCACAACCGATAAGAGAATACATTTAGCTGGTGAACAGATAGCCATTCAGCGTTCTCTCAACTGCATTCAGGTAGAGGAACTTTCAGCTGCCAAGACATGGTTGGAGAATTTAGGTTGCCGCGATCCGCGTCCGTCGCCGATGAAGACAATGATACTCTTCCGCAGGGAAATGCTGCTTGGGAGAGTCTTTCGGTTCCAAGGTGAATTTAGTCAGTCTCTAGTACATCTTGAGAGGGCACGGCAAAAAGTAGAGGAACAGCAAGACCTCATCTTCGACGAAGACCTTCGCGATCTCACCTGCGACCTAGCTGATACACTACGAGAGCTCGATCAACCAGCAATTGGTGAACGCCATCTCCGCACGGAAATCGCGCGACAAGACCAAGAGCACGCCTCTACACGCAAGAGCTCTCTCTTGGAATTATCTCTAGCCGAAATGCTATTTGGCCAAGGTCGCTTCAACGAGGCAGAAGAACTTTGCCTAGACGTCCAATCTCGTCCAACCTTGCTGAGGTTTGAAAAGCTGCGGTTACACATTACGCTGGCAAAGATATACCATATCAACTCGGATTACGAGAGGGCAAGCGCTCAGTGGGCGCAGGCCATGGTGGCAGTCAGCAAGTTTCCTAATGAGAGTGGTGCAACGCGGATCATTGTCATGTCGGTATGCGACATCCTGGCCCGCCAAAAGGCCCCAGGACAGGATAACCCATTGCTCGATCAGTCCCTAACCACATTGGACTCCCTTGGAAAATTGGCAAAGCCAGACGGCGTTCGGTGCTGGATTGCAGGTTTGCGTCATTGGGTTGAATCTTTGCAGTCGAGGGATGCTTCAATCCGCCGTCTTTCATAGTGTACCATACCGCTTCCCAACCGTCACTGCAACGGCAATTTCATAATGCTTAGCGGGGCTGCTTATACACACTACTTCATTTCATGTGCGATACGTAGAATACACAAGATGAAGCCCACATCAGTGAGCACTCGTACCTGAAAAGAGTCAGCAAAGAGTCCCTCAAGTAACGAGGTTACATGAATGTGGAAAACTACCAGACTAGATGCTTTCCTTGCGCGTACACTACATTCGCTTCCAAGATAACCATGTGTTGAGTTTGCGTCGCAAAGAGAGATTTTGAGAAGAAAGGTTCTAGTGATGCAAGCCGTGTGTCGAGTTACCGTCATTGGCTTTTGAGTAGCGGTCATCTCAAAAGGCGTGGCCATAGTACTTCATTGTAATCGTTGATGATGGCGTGCAAGAGACAATGACCTGTTGCTGATCCAGTCCATGCGCGACTTTGACTTGTTCACATTGGATTCTTGCGTGCTTACTTTCCCCCAGGTTTTTCTCTTAGCCAACAACCATCTACTACGAGGAAATGTACCTCATCGATACAAAACGAGATTCGTATGCTTCTAGCAAGAATCTACTTGGTTGGAAAACGCAATCCTTTCCATGACTGGCCATACTCTATCCATGCATGCGCAGCAGCCATCCACCAGAAGAAAAAAACACCATTCATGCAACCCCGAACGCCCCTTTATAGCTGCGTCAAGAGCCCGTTGCTCTCGAGTAGCAGCACGATCTGATGCACAGCCGTCCTCACGTTTGTCTTGGATAAATCCACCGTCAGATCAGCATTCTCCGGCACCTCATATGGGTCATCGACGCCCGTAAAGCCCTTGATTTCACCGGCGCGCGCCTTCTTGTACACGCCGCGCCTGTCTGTCTTCTCGGCGTGCTCGAGCGGGGTCGACACGTGGATGAGGTAAAAGTCACCGAAACGGGAGACAGTGTCGCGGGCAGCTCTTCGGCTGGCATCAAAGGGCGCAATGGGCGCGACAATGGCGGCGGCGCCGGCCTTGGTCAGCTCGGCGGCGACAAAGGCGATGCGGGCAATGTTCTTGTCGCGGTCGGAGCGCGAGAAGCCGAGTTCGCTGGACAGCTCGGCGCGCACGGTATCGCCGAGCAGCAGAGATACGGAGCGGCCACCCTGTTGGTTGAGGGTGACGTTGAGGGCGCGGGCGACGGCATCCTTACCCGAGTTCTGGTAGCCGGTCAGGAAGACGGTGAAGCCTTGCTGGCTCCGCGGCGGGTGCGACTCTCGCAGGACGCGGACGACCTCGGGATAGGAAAACCACTCGGGAATGGCCTGGCCGGTGCGCAGGCGCTTCCGAAGCTCTGGCAGCCGGTTAGCATGAGGAGTCTAGTTATGAGACGAAAAGGCTCCCACTCACCAGTGCCCGAAATGTCCAGCGTTTTGATCCCTTGCGGCACTTCGTCCTTGGGGCGGTACTCGTCCGAGTCGGGCAGGTATGTCATCTGCAGGAAGGGTACGACCTCAATGCCGAGCTCGGAACGGTAGCGCTCAACGGCGTCCTGGGCGTCGTAGGGTCCGTAGAAGTCGACGCCCTTGGAGTTCTTGCCGGGGCCGGCGTGGTCGCGGCCGACGATGAAGTGGGTGGCGCCGTGGTTCTTGCGGATGATGGCGTGCCAGATGGCCTCGCGGGGGCCAGCCATACGCATGGCGAGCGGCAGCAGGGCCAGTACGGCCATGCCGTTGGGGTAGCGCGGCATCAGGGCCTGGTAGACGCGCACGCGGGTAAAGTGGTCGATGTCGCCGGGCTTGGTCAGCCCCACGACGGGGTGGATCAGCACGTTGGCCTGGCGGGCGCGGGCGGCGCGCACCGTCAGCTCGCGGTGGGCGCGGTGCATGGGGTTGCGCGTCTGGAAGGCGACGACCTTTTGCCAGCCCAGCTTGTCGAAGTGCAGCCGCAGCTCGGCTGGCGTGTAGCGCAGACCGACGTAGTCGTAGTGCTCCAGCCGGTCAATCGCCTCGACCCGCCCGCCCACGTAGAAGGCCTGGGCGGTGTGGTAGAGGTAGGCGATGGCCGGATGCGCCTCATCGCCATCGGGGCTGAAGACCGCCTTGGCCTCCCGCTGCTTGTCAGGCCGGTACACGTCCTCGACGGTGATGATGGCGAGATTGCGGTCGTCTCGGAAGTCGCGCAGGGCCACACGTGCGCCGGCCTTGACGCCGGCCTCGTCGATTGTCTCCTGCGAGACGTCGAGGGTGATGGGGATGGAGAAGAGGTTGCCGTCGGCGAGACGGTTGTTGGCCACGACGCCCTCGTAGTCCTTCTGGTTCATGAAGCCTGGCCCGTTTTGTCAGCCTGAGCAAGCCATGCAGGTAGGTGGGCACTTCACTCACCCTCCAACGGCGAGAAGCCGCCATTGAGAATGAGTTCCAGGTCGCACAATTGCCGCTCCGTCAGCACAATCGAGGGCAGTGTCTCGGCCTCGTCGAACAGCTCCTTGCGCCGCGGGGCATCGCGTGCGATCAGGTCCTTGAGGATTCCGCCTGGCATCCAGCACAAGTCAGCAAAAGGCCCAGGAATACTAGACGCGACACGACGTACCATGCGGTGGGTTGGCCATTGTTTCCAGGGAGCTTCGACTGCGATGTTCCTTTATCGTGGGAGGAGTAGTAGGCCAGGCCGGGTTGCTGGGGAGGGCGAGGGCGAGGGCGTGGGCGAGGGAGAGGGAATGCCAGCACGAGCACCCTTTTTATGTCGGCGCAGAGGCTGACGAAGCCGCAAACTGCTGTTGACTGAAGGGTTCAGCATTTTTCTAGCCCGCAGAACTAGCTGGGGTATAAATGGGCGGACGCATGTGCATGTATGGGTCGTTAGAGCCTTGGTTGCGATTGCGCCATTGCACGCGTTGGCTAGTTCGATGGTGAGTAGGTAATCACGCCTCCATGACGTGGCCACAGCCAAGTCGGACAACAGCGACCTGCTCGTCTTTCTCTCGCATGGCTGCGGTTTGCCGTTTGCTTCAGCCATGCAGCATCTACATACTGTGATTGTCGATGCGCTCCCGTCTCCCATCGCTCGTACATCGATCCTCGGCCGTATCTCGGTATATCGTCACCAGTGGACCCCGTGGGGAAACTTGGTCTTCGGGACGTGTTAAACGGCGTGTCGACAATTATTAAACGAGCCGCCGAATTCCCTTGAGCCGGGGCGAATGCTACGTGATGGAGTGGAAACGGATGAGAAGCATGACGCCACATAAATACAGACAGCCGTATACAATCAATCGAGACACCATCGTGGTCAGATCTGCCTTCGTAAACGCCCCAATAACCCATGTCCCCTATGAGGCTACGAGAACAGGTTGAAGATGTCCGAATAAAATCCAATCCTGCCATCAGGATGCAACCAAATCGCATGAGCCAGGTTTTGCGTGGCCCAGTCATCCAGTGTCTGGGACAGGCTACTGTCAAGCTGCTTGGCCTCCTCCAAGCTTCTGACAACCTCAACGTACCTTTTTCGGTCAGCCATCATTTCTCGACTGGACGCATTTTCACGGTAGAACGGTCCATCCATTACAGGAGGTACGATAGACAGGTCCTTTGGGAACTCGACCACTTCCCAGGGCCCAACCATTGCATTCTCCCAGTCAATCACACCTTGTACGCGGTACTCGGAATCAATCAACACGTTGCTTTTGTAGAAGTCCGTGTGTATGACGGGAAACGGGCCGCTCCGAAACTGGTGATGTTTCGCAAAGGTTACCAGCTGTGCTGGAAACTCCTTGATGGACTTGATGATCGCGTCTACATCGATGTTCTGCGACTGCGTTCTATTCCGGATCCACTCTTCGCTGAAGGGAAATTTCCTGTTGGCCGCCCAGGCGCAGAAGAATTCGGCCGCCGTCGCAAAAGGACCCCCAATGTCAGGTAGCGGCCCGACAGTGTAGGTCCCATCGGATAGTTTGATGATGCTGCCAATCATCGGAAACCGGATTGCGCTCAAATCAACCTACCTCTCCCGTAAGCTAATTCCACCACATACCGTCTTTCACGCACCTGTATCTTCGCCAGTGAATTGAAATAGTCGGCCTTGAATTGAGGAGGCGTGCTACCCCCATGCTCTTCGTACCCACCGAAAGAATCCATTGCCGTGTCCGCAGGAATGAACTCAAGAAGCATGAAAGGAACGCCAACAGCATTATCCCAACTTGCATCATACCCAAAGACCTCTGGGACTGGGATCATGGATCGCTCTCGGACGACTTGGGTGGTAAAGACTTCCTGTTCTAGACCCTCACACGAACCGATATGTGCCTCCTTGTGGAGTCGTAGTCGGGCCAGCCAGTGAGTTCCGTCGTTGAAGTCGAGCCGGCGAACTACGTGTACTCCCCCCAAGTTGTACTCAGCCGAGAGCTGGCAGCTAACGTCTCTGTCGTGCTCCACCAGGCGCTGCTTTAGACGTATCGCAGTTTCTTTCAGGACTTCCCAGTTGATCGTAGGCAGTGAGCTTTCATTATCGATGTCCTTCTTCCAACTCAGCTGTGTGAGGTCCATAGGGCGCTGACAACTTATGGTCATTTTGTGGGCTGATGTAGAGGACTGGCAGGTTGCGGTTACTGGTTTCGTCAGCCTGCTTACGCGATAATGTTTATCCGATGGACGGCGTTTTTACAAGATCACGTGGAGGCAGTTAGCTGTAGAATGCAAATGGGTAAAAGCGGTGTTCATTCAGGATTGCAGGATGTGCAGCTTATAAACAATAACACGTGTAATGCGCTAGTCCTAAACGACCGTCGTGACGATAGCCACCATACCCCTTTCATCAACATTGCATTGTGGTGAGACTTCTTCAACAACACATTTTTTACAAGATCAAGTGCAGGCTGTTAGCAATGTGGCGAAGACTCTTCATCACAACATTTTGTCTTGGCCAGGGAAGATATGATTTCATGAGGCTACGGTTTGCTCCATTTCTACAAACAAGGTAGATATAAGATGCCGGTATAATGAAAGCTTCACCACGGCCCACGCATCAGCAATAACTTCCTTGCGAATAGATCATTCGTCAATTATCATCCGCAGGACGAAGCCATCCGCATCCGTTACACGTCTCTCCTCGCCGAACTGACCCACCCGTACATCCGAGAGTTGGGCATTTAGCGTAAGCGCTCTTCGAGAAGTTCCCTTGGGGCTGCTCATATGTTATCGCTTGTCCATGGCAGTACATACAGTAGGTTCATTGGATCGATCCTACCATGCTGACTTCCGGTTTCATATCGCGAAGACGGTGGATAGTGAGCTACTTTGTGTTCGAGCGTATATGTGCAAATTGGAAGAATTGATCGAACAGTGTTTGACGGAGGTAGGTTGAATGTGTGTTTGAGCAGGTAGAAGCAGTTTCTCATTCTACGAAGATCCATCTGCTCTACTTATACTATCTCAGCCCCCCCTCAACGGACATCCGCGCAATATCAGTCCGGTGAGTGACAGTAAGCTGCTGCCTGGAGCTCATGCATCTCAGCAGTCAAACACGTCAGATGCACCTGGTTGCATGGCAGCCTGAATGGAGTTCATCATTCCGTGCCGCATCGATACATACAACACGGCTGGTGACCAATGACGAATCAGGGATTGCCGCCACGCCAGCGAAGATGGCAGTATGACTATCTATGATTCATGTAAGATTGACAATCAGGATTGAACAACAGGGGATACAACTGCATGCAGAGGAAGCTTTATTTAAGTGTCAGGCAACAGACCGACAAAGGGCCAGAGTGCCCAGAAAGTGGTGATAGGACTATACAGTGGCTTACAGGGCATAGATACTGTTCAATCTACCAAGTTGGTGAATAATTGCGAACCTTTCAACCATGCAGGCGTAGTGGGAATCTTGACGGATTGACACCACGTCCTGAAGGCGATACAGTAGGCAGTGTAGAAGGATCTGCGGACTATAAACATAACACGTGTACGCGCTAGTCCCAAATGACAGTCGCAACGATAGCCACCATACCCCTTTCATCAACAGGCAGTGTTTCAGGCATAATGTAGAAGAGTATCATCACTTTGATCCTCAGGCACATTTGGCTGGAATTCAATGGCCAGGCTCACGGCTAGCTGAGTTCCATTCGAGCTTAATGGGTGTTGAGATAGATTGTATTGTGCTTCTGCCTACCGAGTAACCCTTGGTGAAGCTACATTTGTATCTAAAGTAACGTGACCTCCCAACCATTCTTTAAGCTACTGCCTAGCCAAGAGCAATGCACAGTAATATGGCGGACAGCGTGCACGGGATCCTTGGTACATTAAATGAATACGCTATTCGTTCATCTGGCGCATAATCTACTGCACCTCTCGCTCTACCTTGCGGCTCAATTCTCCTACTATTAAGACGAGGATAGTATTCCATTCTCATGATAAAATTTTGATCCGGATTCCATGCTAGGTATCCCGTAGTCGCAAGCCCAAACGCCATGCTAATGCTGGTGATGCTCATGGAGAAAGAAAAAGTCAAGCGTGAGAAAAGAAAGAAAATCAAACATTTAGGGAAACTTGTTGCAGAGCGCTGGAAAGCTCCTCGTGCCTCTGCTTCATCTCCGCCTCCTTGAGAAACTGGGCGTAGCGTGACTTGGGGTTGTGGATGCCACACTCGGTCTTGTTCTTGCCCTTCCACCGGCCGGACCGCTCATCCTCGCCGGCAGCAACCGGCTGCGTCGAGTGCCAGTCCCCAACACTCTTATAGCCTTGGTTCAGGAGGTCGTTGTAGGGTACGTTGTTAGCGTCGACATACTCTTTGACTTGGGCGAAAGACCAGTTGGCAAGGGGGTTGATCTTGATAAGGCCTGCTTCGTCGACTTCAATAATGTCGAGGTCGCCTCGCTTTCCACCCTGGCTACGTCGGCGGCCAGTGAGGACTGCCTTGACCTGTAGTTCGGCGTAGGCCCTCTCAGCAGGCTCGACCTTGGCAACATAGTCGTAGCGCTCATCGTTGTGATCCCACAGCTTGTCACCGTGCACTGCCGTGAATTGGCTCACGTTGTCACAGCCAGCAGGCTTGTAGACGTGGACACGGGTTCCATAGCGCCTGCGAACGCGGTCAACGAGTGCATACGTCTCGTCGAAGTGATACAGCGTATCCAAGAAAATCAGGTCGATGCTGTGATTCCGGGGTTTCTCGATCTTGGATAGCATGTCAATGGTGACGAGACCAGTGAGGCCGAAGGCGGTGGTCTGGAAGAGCCCTGGCAAGGATGTGATGCACCATTTCAGGATATCTGGTAAGGATTAGCCGTGTGCATCCGTCGGCAAGGCGCCATTTCACTAACCCTGCGGCTCCAATTTCTGCAGCTGGGCATTGATGAATTTGAGATGAGGCTTGGTGAAGTAGATATCAGGCAAGCTTTCCTGGCTCGAGGCGGCGGAAGCATAGCCGGACTCGTCGCGGATCGAAGGCTGCTTGTAGCCCTCCCCATGACTGAAGCGTGGTGACGACATGTTGGCGCGAGACGGGCTGTGAGGGCACGCACGTGCAGGAGGAAGTCAATTCGAGGAAGCAGGAGGAAGTCAATTCGAGGAAGCGGAGGAAGTCAATTCGAGGAAGCAGGAGGAAGTCAATTCGAGGAAGCACGAGGAAGCAAGAGGAGATGGTGCCGTCCAGTGCTTCAGGCGGGGAGCGTGAAAGATGTACGTCAATCGTAGCCTGGCTCTGGCAGCTAACGGAGGCCCAGACATGCTTTTTTGCTTTGTAACCATCCTGTTCTGTCGTGAAGACGTGCGATCACGCAATTCAACCCTAACCCCAATGAGCACGGTCTCTTGAATGATGTTTAGTACGCAGCCTTCAGCCAATAACGGGGTGACCGCACAAAGGACGGGCTCTTCGAAGCGGGCGTGTCAAGTCTCCGCGGGCGATGCGATGCGATGCTGGACGTGCTTCTGCCATGGTCATGATCCGTCCGCTCGTTAGCGACATCGTCATGACCATTCCGAGAGTACCATCGGGCCCCAGTCTGGTAGAGAGGTGCTGGCCGGTGCCTCTCACGAGTGATGGTCTCTCTTATCTTGACGCAGATGGAGGATGAAGTCGACGACACTGGCGCACATGTTTTTTTCTGAGGCGTCGCAGGACAGGAAGGGAGAGGCCCGGCGATGGGTGAGACCTCGATCGGGATTAGCGCCGTCGCTCGTTCGGCTGGTCGCTTCACCTCCCGGCGAGCCGACGACGCTTCGCTCTGAAGATGCAAGTCAGCAAGCGGAGAGCCATGGCGTGTCTGCTGTCAACGATTCGTACGGGAGCGTTACATCGTCACCGACATCCAGAAGCGACGGCGCTCTTTCGCAGCCGGCAGTCCACCGTGGGCGCTTGCCAGATGATTGCACGCAAGGTGAGCATCGAACGGACGGGCTCGTTCCTCGGCAGTAGCCCGCGATGCAAGGAGAGACATGTCCAGCGCACGTGACATTTCTTTCGCGGCCGCTGCGACAGAAAGTCGTGGGCAGGCAAGTCAAGGTTGTCGTGAAGGAGAAGGATGCGCAGGGCGGGGTTGGGCCTGCCCTCACCTACCCCCGATCGAGGCGAACTCGTCCTCGTGTACACACCTCTATTATCGCGCACGGCTCCCCTTTCTGCCCGGCCATCTCTCGTTGAGTAACCATCATGGACACATCCGCTCTCAAGCTTCGGCCATCAGCTTCATCGCGGCCCGATCCTCCGCAGTCAAGGAGCTCGTCTTGGCCGCCTCCTTCCACTTCTCCATCTGCTCATGCTGCTCCGCTGGCAGCGTCGATTTGAGCTGCTTCAGAAGCCTGGGTGCAAACTTGCCAGTAGCATATAAAACGCCGTGGTGCTGCTTGGCGAACAGGACCAGAACCAGCGTCAGGAACAAGACAGGCCCGTCCGATTTCTTCTGCTTCTGCATGCGCCGGACCATGTCACCAATCATGGCCTGCTTTGCGTCCTGCATCTTTTCGCTGTCCACTGGTTCCATGCCTTGCTTCTTGTTCAGCTTCTTCAATGCTACCAAAACCCCAGCAATCGTTGTGGGGTTGTCCATCTCCACCAACTCCTTCGCCATGAGGTTTTTTCGACTTCGGCGACTAAGCACAAGGCCTTGTGAACGTGCTTTTGCCATCGTCTCCGGTATCAGCTCTTTCTGCGCATGCAACACAAGTGTCTCCGAGAGCTGATCGCGAAGTTTCTCATCTTCGACTGCGGCGAGGCCTTCTGCATAGATTTGGAATCTGGACTGGACTCGATCGGTCCAGAACTCGCAGAAATGGACTTCGTTCTCAGCCTCTTGTCGTGAAATTGTGGCCCAGAAGCGCTCTTCGATCGCCTTCGCAGTGGCCGTCTCTTTGGCTAACGCGCCAAGTACACGCTGATCTTGGGTGATGCGCCCAGTTATGTTCGTCAAGCTGAATTTCACGTCCTTTTCTGGCTTCTCTCGTAGTTGTTGCCACTGCGACTGGGCTTCGGCCTCTGCGTAATCGAAAAGGAAGTCAAGCTCGCTATCGTAAATCTCGGGTTTGACCAGGAAGTTTCCTACGCGCCGTGCTTGTGTTTCTGTCTCCTTTTCAAATGACTTGATGATGTCGCATTCTATGTCATCCCATACACTGCTTCGAAGGTGCTCAGGAAACGCTCCGAGAACATCCTGCGCAAGGCTCATTAGCACCTGTTCCTCGACAAGCAGGATCCTCGACTTGCTGTAATGTCCACCGATCCATTCTTGATCAGAGACTGCATGGCATCATTGACCATAATGTGTTCCCTAGCGACGGAAATGGCGAATACGTTGACCATGGTAACCTTTGCTGCGTCTCGAACGTATCGTTCTGCCTCTTCAACAGTCGAGTAGAACTCCGGAAAGTCCGCCTGGAATTCCCGAAGATTGGCGTACATAAGCTTCCCTGATTGTAAATCATTGATGACGACATCTCGGTTCTGTTCGATAAGTTGCTTGGGATGACATGAAGCGCCCTTTGAGTTCTCCTTGATCAAGTACGCGTCCGTCAAATTACCCGATTTTAGTACGTGTCGCAAGACCCGGAGGATGAACCATGTCGGTGGTGCACCGGGCAGTTCCTGGGATACGACATCAACGGGCCTGCTGCTTATCAATTGTACGTCTCGGACCATACACTGGCGAATCCTTACAGAAGATTGGAAAGTGATTGTCGAAGCAATCCGGAAATCTTCTCTGTTACCCTCTGCTCATACGTTTTTCTGAAAATGTGGCCATCGGACACGACCATCTCTCCATCCACGTCCTCCATAAGTGCTGCCACACAGTGCTCGTCGATTTTGTTATCGGCCGCAAATGCTGAGCTCCGAATAACACCTCCAGATAAATGATTACAAAGCTTTCGGAGGAGCGTTTCTCTTTCTTTAACCGTGACGACACTTCGGCTGTCTGCGCTGAGTAAAGTGAGCGCTGGGTGGGACCAGACAAGTTGACGCAGAGTGTCTGTATCCACATCCAAATCATCGGCTAACTTGTCAACGCTTATTCTTTCGGATTCTGACCGTTTGTCAGTAGCGATTTGCATGTTCTCTCAGAAGTCGCTTACCCTGGGCCACACGACGTCTGAAATGCATTTGCGTGAATTCCAACGTGACAAATCCATGTCGTCGCCGTGACTGTATCAGCGAAGGCAGAGATTGGGAATCCCGTGGTGGAGGAAAAAGCCTGAAGATTTCGTGCGCATCTTCGTCAGAGAACATGGTGGCGAGTTTCAAGACGGCGGTCACGCCTCGATGAAGTCGCGAAATGCACGATTGTTTTTCTCGTCATGCAATGGTCCTGCGGGATTTCCGTGACACACATGCAGTGAAATGCAAAGCAAGCAAAGGCCGGCCAGGGTGAGGATGTACAAGTATGGTAGGAGAAAGCAGCCGAGCTGATTGGTGGGGCCGAGGGCGGCGCTTGGCAGCAGAATCTCTCGGCGTAACTATTCACAACCGCAGCACCATCGCGCAAGGAGAGAGAGCAGCACGCCCGTCATGTCTCAGTTCCGAGCAGCCAAGCTCGACATTGGATGCTTTGCGCACATTCGCAACATCCGTGACCACACCAAGCGCAAGGTGTACGCCGCAAACGAGGCGGAGCGGTATGCGCCTCTGCATCCTCACATCCTCACATAGCCTCCTCACCCACGCCGCACCAGCTCATACTGACGACAACGGCGCCCTAGACAAGCCCTCCGCTACATCATCCGCAACACCACGCTGTCGCAGCGAGTACGTTCCGAGGCGCAGCTTCAGCTCTCGCAAATGCACTGCTACACCCGGTTCACGCAGATCAAGAACCGATGCATCATGGGCGGGAAGGGCCGTGGTATCTTCAGCGACTTCCGGCTTGGCAGAGTATGCTTGTTTCCATGTCGCCTCTATCTGCATAGGCGCACTCAACTGACGCTTGCACAGTACCAATTCCGAATCAACGCGCTTGCCGGAAACCTGCCGGGCGTGAAGAAGGCGAGCTGGTAGAAGACGGCGGGACAATCTCGATGGGGAATCTGGTTGTACACTACTCTGCTTCAACTGTGGCTGGCTGGCATTGGGCGGCGTATTGGCGGGAATGGAATGGTTTATTGAAAGCCTGCCTCACGTGGTGTTGCACTCGCCCACTGCCTCGCCCAGATCTTCCTTCCTGTTCTCTGAGACTCCACCACTCACTCGCAGGCACGAACACATCTTCGCCGGAACAAACACATCCCACCCCATCGAACCACAACACCAAGCGGCTGATCCCCACATTGATTGCTTGTTTCTACGCCCAAGCAAGCCTCATTGCCTGGCCTGCAACATAACCAGTCGCCACCGAGCTTTTATTGCTCTCAGCCCGCGCCGAGCACACACATCACCTGTAGTCCGGCCATCACTATGTTTCGTCGTGTGGAGAAGACTCTGGAGCCCGATCCTACCTTCCCTGCCGATCTCAAGCAGCTCGGGTGAGCACCAAGTCGTACTCACTCACCGTCTGTACTGACAGCAACAGCTTCTTCATCAATAGCGTGGGCCACATCCGCATGATCGAGGCGCCAGACAAACCATACGTCTATCATGCCACTAACAATGAACGGGTCAACGAGGTGCGCCGCGAGGCTATGCAAGGCAAGTGGTGGCGGGGAGAGTGTGGGGCCATACTGACAGTGAAAAATAGCGTGCCAGCGAGAGGAATCAGAGAAGCGTCTGCATTCCCTAGGCGTTGAACGCGCCTATCTTCCAGGTTTTACAGCAACAAATCCTTCTGGCCCTCATGTCCCCATACTGTCGCCGCCCCCGGCAGTCCTGAAGGCAAAAAAGCGCGTCATTGTCATCGTCAACGATGCTCTCCAAGATCTCGGCATCCTTGCTTATCGACAGTTACAGCGAGAGTTAGGAGTCAACGGAGGGTCGGTGGTCAATTTTGTTAAGGAAATGATCAAGCGATCGTATGTCGATAGCAACGTCGAGCAGGATGACGAGGTCTTTACCGACGGATTCGAAATCAAGAACGCAGAGCATGCACCTGGCATAATCGTTCTAAACACCGGCCAGCTGCTATACTCACACAAGCACAACCGAGCGATGACTTTGCGAAGCTGGTCTGCCATGCCGCGAAAATCCATCACGCACGATATGATACGTATTCATGAAGAGGAGAATCGTATACCGGGACATCGTAATCCTAAAGAACATGTCAAGACTGTTTTCGATACACTTCTCTGCGACCCAATGCGCGTTGCGCCTGAGGCAGAAGTCTACGTCGTTGCAATCGAGGATGGCACTGCCAGCGTCCTAGATGTTGTAGCAGAAGATTGTATGTAGTCTCACGTCGTTAACTTCAAATTAGGCGCTAACAAACCCCGACAGTCGACAAATATGGTGCTCGTATCACGGCTATGGCGCTGGTTCACTCGACGGTCGACGATTCACAGATTCAGCACCCCGGCTTGAGGGCGTTTCTTCACCAGCGTGCACGCCAATGGAGATACTCCAGCCTTACCCTCAGCCCCCACCAGTGCATCGACCTGCCCACGGACTACAACCAAGATTTTCATGGCGAACTGCCTCGCGGTACCGCGGCTATCATGAAATCCACTAAGCATATTAGTTGGAATGAGCTTCTCCCTGCCTCGGAACCTGCAGCGGCTGCCGCCAACGCATTGCAACGTCTTACTATTGCACCTGCTCCGCCGAAGGAAGAAAACGCCTCGTCTGAGGCGTCAAACGTAGTGACAGAGTGGACCAGCGGTCAAGTTGTCGTCTGTCCAACATTCGCCGGCGGCGAGAACGCTGTTGCAGAATGCGTCTTCACGAACCCAATCGTACAACAAGCAATCCTATCTTTCTTTGAAGAGGTAGCCCAGGATCCGGGAAACTACCGTAACCCTGACCTGGCACTGTGCACTGAGCCTCCTCAGCCATTCCCCGAGAATCCGCTCGAGCTCTCCGCAGACAGCATCACAACCTCCATTCGCCCCCTCCCGTCCGAGATGACGCCCGAATATGCCGACCTCGATCAAGCACGCCACACGTTGCTTGAGATGTGCATCGCCTTCGACGCCTGTCCAACGGGCATACAAGAACTTGCACCTGGTCGCGCGCGTCTGGCCCACAAAATCCAATCCCAGGAGCGCCAGGTCGCCCACCTGGAGAAAAAAGCGCTCGCAATGAGTGGTCTGCGCGCCGGCGAAGCCGTCACCCAGCGCGAAAACTGGAGGCCCCAGATCGAAGGGCCCAAGGTTCCATTTGCGGGCAGCTTGGTCGACAGCGAGCTCCTCAAGGCAGCGGGTCTTTATGAAACGGCCGAGGCGGAGCTGACGAAGCATGGCAAGGGTGGTGAGAAGGCCTTTGTCTAGGGACAGAAGTCTTTGAAGTCGGGTTGAAAAGTTTCTTTCTCCCAGCGTGGTAGCGCGCCTTAGGGGACATGAGGGTCGGGTTGTCGATTCATGGCCGTGGGCGACGCACAAAAGGGCGCGTTGGATAGTATGCTACCTGGTATCCTGTTCCCTGAGATCGTTGTGCGTCTCGAGAACTACATGGAATTCATCTGTAGCAGAGTAAAAAGCCTTATAGGGCGCAATAAAACCGATGGATTTCATTCTCGCCGCGCACGTTGCGTTGCATTGCCTATCTTACTTTGGATCACGGCATACTACGTCATATTCTATCATGTAGCATGTATAGATTTCGCTCACTTCTGGCCTACGTCTCTGTCTGCGCTTGGCACACGGAAAGGAAAAGAAGTATCGTGGACAAAAGTAGCGATATGGTAATGGTTTACCTGGGCACAAACAAAGTTCTAAAGGTTGTAGCAAAGGAATACATACGACTATTGCTGGAGTCGACACGATGCCCGCAGTCTATTCTAAGCAAAAAATTCTTCATCGAGAAAAGACAAATTTGAAAAAGGGTAGGCATGAAGAAAGGAACAGCTAATTGTTGGGGAACCCCGCCTTGACGTTATCATACTTTGACGCTGGAAACGAGAGGACATTAGCGCTCTGATCCAGTGCGCTGACTCCACCAACCGAGTTGACAAACTACATGCATCAAAAATTAACTGCCGTGGTACACGACGTTGCAGACGCAGGATCGACGTACCGTGGAAATCAAACTCTCGCTCCCCTTTTTATCACTGCTGGTTTCCCACCACATGCCCCCGCCAAGCCCTTGCTGTACAATCAATGCGCTCTTTTGTGCAATCACTTCTGGCGTGTCGTATGAGATCATGGTTCTAGAACCCGCATCATAGCTCCAGCTTGCGACGATGCTTTGGTCGGTGTGCACGCTCGCGCCAGATTGGGGCAGCACCTTGTAATCGTACACGCCCGCCTCCCAAGTGCCTTGGCCCACACCCGAGAAGGGCTTGCCCGGGCCATCGGTGGCGGTAAAGGAGCGGCCGTAGAGCGGCATACCGACGACGATTTTTCGCGCGGGAACCCCAGCTTTGATATAGTCTGCAAGAGCTTGTTGCGTACTGTACGGTGTGCTCGCTGTATTGTTAGAGGATGGGTACCAGTTGGCTTGATGACCTGCGGTAGTGTTCCACGATCCAGCGTAGTCGTAGGCCATGAGGTTCCAGAAGTCAAGGTAGGCGTCCATGGCACCGAGTTTCATCTTATTGTAGTTTACGGGGCCAGCGGGAGATGCGACGGTTAAGAGGAAATGTTGACCATTCGCACTTTTGGAAGAGTAGGCGTTGAGGGCCGCCCGAACGGTGGAAAGGAGGGACACCATGTCGTTTGCTTGCGCTTCGTTGGCGGGATATTCCCAATCAATATCCAGACCTGTTTTTGTTAGGATCGCTAGAGAGACTTCTAAGACGACGTACCGTCAAAACCAAGATTAGCGAGAATCTCTACGGCGCTGCTTGCGAACTTTGCTCTACCCTGCTCTGTGGCAGCGGCCTGGGGGAAATTTGCCGAGTACGTCCATCCTCCAATGGAGAGTAACACTTTCATTTTCCGATTATGCTTTTTGAGAAGGAAGAGCTGTTTAGCGCATCCATAGACGTTGGTGCCGACATCATTCCACGAGTCGTTGGAGTAGTGCTTGTCAGTGTCGGCCCACGTATCAGTCAGATAGACCTCGCCCGTTTCAGGGCGAACATTAGCAAAGGCATACAACACATGCGTGAGTTCGTTGGCAGGAAGGTCTTGAGGGTTAAAGTTGCGGCCGTAAATAGCCTGTGTTCCTTGTATTAGTCAATGCCTTGCAGGCTATTACAAGGCATATAGCTACCCAGTTGACAAAATAAGCAACGTTTTTATAACCTGAAGATGCTGTCGTGGACAAGTTATTCTCTGGAGTCGACATGATGTTTGTGGTCCCAGGAATAGCGACAGCGATGGCAAAAGAGGAGAAAGAAATCAAGGAGGCGGCTCCAGTGAGGAGCGTTGGAACGGCGCGCATACTAGGATGTCGTTGGGTGGGCTGTGCTGTGCGACGTGGCTGTGGCGCAACGCTAGTATGCAGGTACACAGTCGGCTTCGGTTGATGATGAGCAATGTGCAGAATGGGTAGGAGATGGACTGACATCAGGAGTCCTGGAATGTGTAGATATATATAGGTATATATCGCGGATATACAGGCAAAGTATCCAAGGTCCTCGACACTGCGGCCGTGCGAGTTAATCTGGAGGAGTGTGTAGGTTATCGACCACGCGACAGGGAAATGGTAACAAGAAGATGGAACCAAGTTCGCTTAAAAGGCAAGTGACAATGAGAAGGATGCGATAAGGAATGAGAGAATAGGGAATCATTTGTGCTCGAGGCCTAGGTTTTGTCCACGCGTAAGCCGGGGATCGTGAGCCCGTTGCAAGTAGAGCAAGGCGTCTTTGATAAGCCTTGCGCGTGCGTAAGGAACGAGACGTTGCGGCGCCTGTGCCATCAAGGCGTGCGTTTCTCAGTGTAAATTAGACAGGGGTATGTCCGGGGAGAAACGGAAAAGCCAGGTATTCAACGAAGCGAGCCAGTCGGGAATACCGTCCTGACGCTAGATTGTTCGCAAAAAAGGTGATATGTGCTATAATTAGGTGCTCATTCGTTCTAAGATATGATCAAGCTACGTTCAAAGAATGTTTTCTCGCATTGCCGTGAGATGGAAGCGGCGCAGTCGTTGAATCCTGTACCTGAAACGTAGGAGGAGGCGTCTGGATTACCCTGGTTTGCAAGGCGGTCGATATCGCTGACATGACGCGATATCAGGCCCCCAGTATGTTTGACTTAACTCTAAATCAATCGGTGAATGGATTTTAGGACGGTT
>Ga0182213_1000017_pt1 | contig 24565 bp, 22 predicted proteins | sample G5R1MG_22_FD_128399 | JGI IMG/M metagenome (GOLD analysis project Ga0182213, IMG submission 128399) | Switchgrass phyllosphere microbial communities from Michigan, USA - G5R4_MAIN_03OCT2016_LD1 MG | ecosystem: Host-associated > Plants > Phyllosphere > Phylloplane/Leaf | place: USA: Michigan... | reverse complement strand
TCAACGCCGCGGCCTTCTACAGCGACTACAAGGACCTGCAGACGCAGAACTTCATCAACGGCCGGCAGTTCTTCGACAATGCCGGTCAAGCGGCGATCAAGGGCTTCGAAGTCGAGGCCGAGTTGCTGCCGTTCGAGGGCCTGACGCTGAGCGGCAACGTCGGTTACGCCGATCTGGACTATGACACCTTCATTCTGAACGGCCAGGAAGTCGCCGATTTCGCGCGGACGACCTATACCTCCAGGTGGACCGGTCGCGCCGCCGCACAGTATGATGCGCCGGCGTTCACCAACGGCGCGCATCTGCAGGCCCGTGTCGAAGGGCGTTATCGCAGCAGCTACTATCTGACGTCCACCCCGCTCAGGAACCTGGCGGGACAGGAGGTTTACGAGGATCTGAACAAGCAGCCCGGCTTCTGGCTGGTCGACGCGCGCGCGGGGCTGGTCGAGTTTCCGATCGGCGGTTCGTCCGCGTCGATCTCGGTCTTCGGGCAGAACCTGTTCGACAAGAAGGTCGTCTCCTTCGGCGCGCCGGCGCTTTCGCTTACCGGCAGCTACGAGCGCGGTCGCCTCTACGGCGTGGAGGTCGGCTATGCCTTTTGATGGACGCTGCTGCCGGGGCATGAACGCTTGCCCCGGCGCAGTTTCGGAAGTATCCTCCGAAATAGACTGACACTGCGCCACCACGATGTGGCCGGGCAGTCCCAGGCGCCGAAGTTTGGGAGAGCGACCATGAACGATATCGCGTCGAAGGTAAGTGACGCCGACTTTGCGTACTACAACGGCAGTGGCCCGACATACACGACGGAGAGTTCGACGCTGATCAGCTCGTCGCCGTACCTCAACCATCCGGAACTGCGCGCGCTGATCGCGCAGGAAATGCTTCGCCGCAACGGACCGGACCTGCCCAACACCGCCTACATTCCCAACGTCGTGAAGATCCTGATGGAGCTGGAGGACTGGCCGCGCATCTTCCAGCTGTTCGAGGAAGAAAAGGCGCGTCTGCCGCTGTTCAAGTCCTGGCTCGAAAGCCGCAAGATCTCGCTGTTTACGCACGACGAGCTAAAGGACGCCAAGCCCGGCACCCTGCGCGCCGTGATCCATGATTTCGTGGTCAATAGCGGCTACAACATGGATCACTTCTACCAGGGCATGGAGATCAAGACCGACTTCGACTTCTACATGAAGGAGAGGACGCACACGCACGACATCGAGCACATGATTACAGGGTTCGAGACCAATCATGCCGGTGAAGTGGCGCTGCTCGCGGCCAACGGGCGGGCGCTCTATGCCTACTTCAAGCCGGAACTGGCAGCGTTCTTCAACCGCGTCAGTGCCTACCTCAAGGCCAAGACCACGATGAAGAGCGGCCTGTTCTACCCCGAGGCGTTCAAGATCGAACTGGATGCCGAGGATATCGGCGCGGCGCAGGGCCGGGCCTGGAAGCACCCGCTGTTCCTGATCCCCTTCCGCGATTACCTGGATCACCAGGTGAGCGACATCCGCGAGGAGTTCGGCATCACCAATCCGCCGCCCGCCGGCGAGTGGAGCTGGACGACCGCGATCAGCGAAGATCCGCGCCACGACAACGATGACGTGGCCATGGCCACCGCCGCCGAGTAATTGGCCTGGCACCGCGGCGCCCTTCGACCGGGGCGCTGCGTTCGCCGTCACGGCTCCGATGCGGCGAAATCGATGGTGCGAACGGGATCTTCGCCGTTCCAAGTTCGCGCTTCGGCGACACCCGCCTCCCACATCGCGCGCATCCCCTCCCCTTCGATGAACTCGAACAGGGTGCCCGGCTCCTCGGGCGCGCTGAGGTAGGCGACGCGGGTGGCGGGGTTGGAAGCCGTGAACGCCACCACCAGCCCGCGCGCCTGCGCTTCTGTCACCGCCGTGTCGAGATCGTCGACAATGCGAGCGAAGTGATGCAACCCGCTCAGTCGCGTGCCGTCATCGGCGCGATAGGGCGATGGCGCATCGTTGGTCACGGCAATCAGTTCGATCTGCATGTCCCCCTGGTAGCCCAGCGCCACGTCCATGCCGACGCGCGTGGGCGTGCCGCGATAATGGCCGTCGAGCACGACGTTGCGGAACACCGTCCAGGGCCCGACGCCCGAATGGCGGATCCACCGCGCCACGGCGGCGTCGATGCCATCGACGAGGAAGCCGAGCTGGTCGATCGATTGCGGCCTTGCGTGCATGGTCTTCTCCCAAGACAAAGGGCGAGCCGCCGCAGCGACTCGCCCTCTCGTTACCAGCGATCGGTCGTCGACGCGTTACTCGGCCGCCTCCAGTTCGCTGACCGCCTCGACAGGCCCCGCCGTCGGCGTCAGATACGTGCCCGGGCAATTGCCGGTGTACTGGCCGTCCGCATAGGTCTTCTGACCGTTCACGAGCGTCAGCCGCATCGGCGCCGCCTGGCGGGTGAAGCGCCAGGTGGTGCCGCCATCGCCATCCGGAACGTCGAACCGCTTCTCCATGTCGCGATACTCGATCTCGGCGAGGTCGAACACGACGAGGTCCGCACGGCGTCCGACCTTGATCTCGCCCGTTTCGTGCAGACCGAAGAAGTTGGCGAGCTTGCCGGTCTTGACGTGCACCGCCTGTTCCAGCGTCAGCAGTCCCTCCTTCACGTACTTGGTGAAGAGCAGGATGTTCTCGCCGCCGCCGCATAGCATCTGCAGATGCGCGCCGGCATCGGAGATGTTGCCCACCGTCTTGGGCTGCAGCATCAGGTCGATGGTCAGGTCCTCGTCCTTCGGGAACGGGGCCATATGCACGGTCGAGCAGGTGCCGTTCTCGACGAACCACTGCGCCATCGCGTCCGAACGATGCAGGCCGCGACTTTCGGCGAAGTCGTGCAGGGTGCCGCCGACCGGCCCGGTGCCGTTCTCGCTGTCCAGCAGGAACAGGTCCTTGGGATTGTTCATCGGCGAGTGCGGCCAGGCCTGGGTGTCCCAGCTGTCGCGCGCCCGTGCCCGCCAATCCGGATCGGCGAGCAGCCGCGCCTTCTCCTCATGCGTCTCGGCCAGCACGACTTCGTGCCAGACGTAATCGTTGGACTGCGCGAAGATCAGCGACTTGATGAGGCTGAGCGTGCTGGTGGGCGAGACATGGGCATAGCCCGGCCAGATGTCGGCCCCTTCGGCGCGCAGCCGCGCGACGGTTTCCTGCAGCTGGGGCAGGATGTCCTTCTGGAAGTCCAGCGTCGGGATCGCGCCGGCGATCTGCATGCGGATGCCGCGCCCCTTGGTCAGGCGGCCCAGCCGTTCCAGGCTGTCAGGGCCCGTCTTGCGCATGAAGGTGTCGATGATGCACTGGTAGGTGGTGCCGGGATAGCGCTGCATGACATCGAACAACGCCTCGAACTCGGCATCGTCGGCGAGCAGCGTCGGAATCGCGCGATCATCGCCATCGTGGTCGTGCAGGTTGTCCGACAAGCCCAGCGCGCCCGCCGAAAGCGCATCCTCAAGCAACTCGACCATCTTGGCCACTTCGTCCGGCGTTGCGGCGCGCTCCCAGGCTTCGGTGCCCATGGCCGCCAGACGCAGCGCGATGTGACCGACGAAAGCCGAATAGTTGGTCGGTAGCTGGACGTTCTTGGCCATCGAGGCCTTGTATTCGGACCAGGTTTCCCAGTCCCAGGGCACATGCTGCAGGAAGGGCTTGAGCGGGATGTCCTCGAAGAAGGAAAAGATCTTGATCATCTCCAGCTGCGCGGCCTTGTCCTTCGACAGCGGCGCGGCGGTGAAGCCGCAGTTACCCAGGATGACAGTCGTCGCGCCGTTGCCGGGAAGCGGATCGAGGTCCGGCTGCCACCACATGGTCGCATCATAATGGGTGTGGCTCTCGATGAAGCCAGGGGTGACGTAGCAGCCGCTGGCGTCCACCACTTCCTCGCCCGCGGCGGAGCTCAGGCCCGTGCCGATCTCGACGATCCGATCGCCGGCGACGCGGACATCGGCGGCGTAGGCCTTGGCGCCGGTACCATCGACGACGGTCCCGCCGCGAATGAGCATATTCGTCATGTGCTTTTCCTCTCCCATCATGGACCCGGCCGCCGCCGAAAGTCTGCTTCCGGTCGAAGGTCTGCTGTCGATGGGAAGGCTATGCCTCCCGGTCGTGCGCCACAATCGAGCCGCTGGTCAGAGGATCAACTGGCGATCCCCGCGCGCGCTTGTGATGATCCCGTGGGCACCGGCTGAGGGACGTCGCAGATCAGCCATGCCTGCCGCAACTCGTAGCCCGTCACCAAGTCGTTCCAGCCCACGTCGGGCGCCTTCTCGAGCCGCAAACCGGGCAATCCAAGCAACCTCATCAAGAAGATGTCCGTCTCCTGGATCGCCAGGAAGCCGCCGGGACAACGGTGGTGGCCGTCGCCAAAGCTCATCACCGCCGACCCTGCGCGGTGCATCGGGCAACGCTCGGCATCGAGGGTCAGGGGCGCGGCGCCGCTTACCTCCGGGTCCGCGTTCACCGCGCGAATGTCCACGGCGACGAGCGCGCCTGCGGGTATGGTCATCTCGTCGAGTTGCACCTCACCAGTGGTGCGGCGAAACAACGTCCCGACCACCGGCTCCAGCCGCAGGATCTCCTCCAGCAAGGCATGCCGCGCCGGCTCGTCGGACGAGAGATACCGCTCACGCAGCACCGCATCCCCGAGCAAGTGCCAGGCACAGACGGTGATGAACTCGCGCGTCGTCACCATGCCGGCCGCGCCATACGTGATGCATTCGGTCAGGATCTCGCTGTCGCGATAGCCCTGCGATAGCAGGTGCGAAATGACGTCCTCGCACGGGCTCACGCGGCGGGCGGCGATGCTCGGCCGCACGTCGAGCCAGTAGAAGCGGGCGAGCCGCACTTGCGCCACCAGCCCCTGCCACAGCCGCTTCAGCCGACCGCCTTCGTCGTCCAGCCCGCCGGCGAAGAACGCGTTGATGCGGCGATCGAGCCCCGGCACCCGACGGTCGGTAAGGCCCACCACTTCGGAGGCGACCCCGACGGCCATCTCCATGCCCATCGCGCTCAGCTCCGCCCGGCCGTCGCGCGCAAGTCGGCCGATGACCTTGTCGGCCAGCCGCGCCATCAGCTCACGATAGCGGGTATCAACTGCGCGCGGGGTGAAGAACGGCGCGGTCAGTCGCCGCTGCTCGTGGTGCGTCAAGCCTTCGAGGAACAGGATCGGCGTCTTGCCCTGGCGGGGCAGCTTCTCCAGCAGATCGGCCTTGAAGCCCGCCTGCCGAGTGGCGTCACCGCGCAGCAGCTTGCGCGCGGCGGCGAAGCTGCGCACGTGCCAGGTACCGGCGGCATCCTGCTCCACCGCCACCGTGGATGGAATGCGCCCACGTCCGGTCAGCCGTGCGTCATGCTGAATCGCCATGCGGAACCTCCATCATCAGCAATAATGGAACCAGCTTATCGAATTACCCGTCCTGCGGCAAACGCCTTTGCGTCCGGGCGGCTTCGATGTCGCGCAGCACCGCATCCAGCGGCTCGCGCCAATCGTCCGCCGCCGCTTCATCGGCGTAGTCCTCGGCATTGGCGCGCAAGTGCGGAAGCTCGTTCGCGTCCCAGCCGGCAAGCGCGCTGGCCAGCTCTCGCGACTGATCGGTGCCGCGCATCGCCAGCGCGCTGAAATGACCGGCCGCGACCGCCGCACCCAGGACGATCTTGGTCATCGCGCGATAGAGCCGCATCGCCTCGTGGCCGGTGAACCCGCGTGCCGTGAGCGCTCCGAGGAAGGTGTCGACGAATTCCAGCTCGACCGCGATCCCCCAGCGCGCCTCGATGAACTCGATTACCAGCGCGGCGTCGCGGCCGACCGAACTGAACAGCGTCTCCGCGTATTGGCAGGTGATGTCCTGCCAGGGCTGGCCGATGTCGACGGGCGCGGCCCGCCGGGCGCGCCGCCCGGCCGCAAGCCGGATCAGCGCCTCACGATTGTCGACGTAGCGATAGAGCGTCGCGATGCCGACCTCGAGCCGGCTCGCCAGATCCTTCATGCTGAGGTCGGCCAGACCCATGTCGAGCGCGGTGTCGAGCAGCTGATCCAGGGTCAGCCGGCGCGGGCGCCCGACCCCGCGGGAGGTGTTTTCAGAATCAGCCATCCGCGCATGTTGCGCGTGCGCGTATGGCGATCAAGCGTGCTTTGGCGTGCCCCTAAAGGTCCCGGTACTGCGCCACGATCTCGCGGATCGCCGGGACGATATCGTTGCGGCGATATCCCAGCAGCGCCGCTTCGGCATGATCGACCTCGTAGTACAGCGTGTTGCCGCGACCGAACGGCATGGCTATGTCGGGGAGCATGGGATGCTCCGCGTCCTGGATCGGCGGCCGCTCACGGCCCACGGCCTCGAAGAAGGCGCCGAAATAATCCTGCCACGTCAGGTTCTCGTCACCGACGAGGTACGATGCCCCCGGCGCGCCACGTTCCAGCGCGCCTTCGGCAGCTTCGGCCAGCGATTGCGTGGAGATGAAGTTCACGCCGCCGGGCGGCACGAACTCGGGCATCGGCGCATACTTCCCTTGCGCATAGTGCACGTAGGCGATGAACATCGGTATCGCCAAACCCGGCACCGTGCCGACCACGAACGGCGCGTTGACGCTGAGCGACTTGAAGTTGCCGTCGGCGAGCGCCGCCACGCCTTCGTCCGAGTCCTTGCGCGAGCGGATATAGGCGTTGCCCTCGACCAGATGCGGCGCGGCCTGCGGGTAATAGCTGCCGATGTTGACGGCACTGCGGATGCCCACCGCTTTCGCCGCCTCGAAGAAGCGCGGCACGCCGACCGAGTTCACGCGCTCCCAAAAGCTGTCGTCCTCACTCTGGGGTATGTGGCGCACGTCGTTGCCGGCCGCGAACACCATCGCATCGAAGCTGCCCAGAGCATCGCGGTCGAAGTCCATGTTCACATAGTCGATCCGCTGGAACGGCAGATCGCCCAGCGGCGTGCCGGGTTCGGGCCGGTTCCGCCCGGCGATCGTCACGTCATGGCCCTTGTTCTGGAGATGCAGCGCGGTGCGGCCGCCGATCATGCCGCCACCGCCGACAACGAGAGTCTTCATGGGTCTGTTCTCCATCTCAGAAATTGAGGCCGTTGCCGCTCACGATGGGCATGTTCGTCCAGATGCCGCTCGCATCGCGGTACCAGCCTGCCGCCGCCAGTGCGCCACCGTCGACATGCAGCGCCGTCCCCGTGATCCACGCCGCCATCGGGCTGGCCAAGAACAGGATGCCGTTGGCGATGTCCGCCGGGGTGCCGAAGCGGCCGAGGGGAATCCAGTTGGGAACGTGCTTGCGGTTCTCTTCCGGGATCATCAGCGAGACCGGAACCTGGGGCGTATCCGTCGTCTCCGGCGCGATCAGGTTGACGCGGATGCCCTCGGGCCCCAGCTCGAGCGCGAGGCTCTGCGTGAAGCCGGTGATGCCAGCCTTGCACGCCGCATAGACGGCGCAATTGGGGATGCCGCGAAAGCCTTCGATCGACGACACGGTGACGATGCTGCTGCCGGACCCGCGACGGCGCAGCAGCGGGATCATCGTGCGCGTGACGCTAAACACCTGACCCAGGTTGGTCGCATAGAGGCGCGCGATGTCCGCCTCGCTCAGCCGGTCGAACGGCTTGGCCAGTTGGAGAAAATCGCCCACGTTGTTGACCAGCACGTCGAGCCCGCCGAAGCGTTGCTCCACCGCCTGTGCGGCCTGCTCCAGCGTTGCGGGATCGGTAACGTCGCCGGTGATGACGAGCGCGTCGTCACCCAGTGCCGCCTGTGCCTCGGCGGCGCGCCCAGCATCCACCTCGATGATGACGACCTTGGCCCCGGCGCTGACAAAAGCGTCTGCCGTGGCGCGACCTATCCCGACCCCGCCACCGGTGACGAGCACGACCTTCTCGGCGAAATCGAACATCATCTCTCCTGTCTTCACGAGCGTTGTTCGCTCTGTTTCAAGTCATCTAAACCGTACGATGGCCGGGTCAGCCGGTAGGATCAAACGGCGCGAAGGCCGCCGCGAACCCGGCGTCGACCACTTGGGCGTGTCCGTTGATGCCGGCCGCACGGCGGGAGAGCAGGAACAAGGCGACTTCCGCCACCTGCTGCGCGGAAAGACCGCCTCGATAGCCGGGATCGTCGAGCTCCTCCTGCACCGAATTGTCCTGCGCCACGCCATTCATCGGCGTCAGCACGTTGCCGGGGCAGATCGCGTTGACCCGCAATCCTCGCTCGGCAAAGGCGCGCGCCGCCGATCGCACCAGGCCGAGCGCGCCATGCTTCGACGTGGCGTAAGCCGCGGCTTCGGAGAAGCCGAGCAGCGCCGCTGCCGACGCCGTGACGACGCACGATCCTTGCGGGCGCAGGCGTGCCCTCGCCTGCTGCAGCCCCAGGAACACGCCACGCGGATTGACCGCCAGAACCCGGTCGAACAGCTTGAGCGATACCTCCTCGAACGGCATGTAGCGCTGCAACATACCGGCGTTGAGGAACGCGTGGTCGATCCCGCCGAACGCCTGCTGCGCCGCATCGAACATCGCGGCGTTGTCGGCTTCGCTCGCGACATCGGCGGCGATCGCGATCGCGCGGCCGCCTGCCTGCTCGATCAGCGCCACCGTCTCCCGGGCCCGCTCCGCATCGAGGTCGGCGATGGCGACCTCGGCCCCTTCCTGCGCGAGCCGTTGAGCGGCGGCCCGCCCGATCCCGGAGCCGCCGCCGGTTACGAGAGCTGTCTTGCCGCGAAACATGGGCACGCTCATGAGACGGTGTGTCCGTCAGTGATCCCAGTCGCCATCGCTTCTTCCTCCGCCCGCTTACCCGCTATGCCTGTTTCGTACGGCATGATGCGCAGCGCCGGCATCGTCCAATCAGACTAGGAAATGGTCGGGCTTGCAGAACATGCCGGATTGCATGGCAGAGGCACGGCCCCATCTTTGCCAAGCCGGTGCAAGCCGTTAGGCGCAGCCTGGCGAGCAGCACACGTTGCCACCGCCGTGAAAAGCGCTACAGCTTGCAAGCGCGCAGCCGGGAGCCATCGGCGCTACGCATTTAGGAGAGGGATACCGCCATGCGATTTCACTACGCGGAAAGCATGACCCAGGTTCGCAACTACCTTCCGCTCGCCAAAGAGGCCGAGGCGCATGGGTACGCAGGGGTGACGATCCCAGACAGCCTGATCTATCCCAAAGCTTCCGACGCCAGCTATTCGTACACCGAGGACGGCGGACGCGAGTTCCTCGAGAACAAGGAATTCATAGAAAGCTTCATCCTCGCCACCGCGATCGGCGTGACGACGACCACCCTGGAAATGACCACCAACGTGGTCAAGCTGCCGGTCCGGCCGCCGCTTTATACCGCCAAGCTCGTGTCCTCGATCGCCGCGCTCACTAACGACCGCTTCAACCTGGGCGTCGGCCTGAGCGTCTGGCCGGAGGATTACGAGGTGATGGGCGTTCCTTACCCCAAGCGTGGCAAGCGTTTCGACGAGTGCATCGAGATCGTTCGCGGCCTCTGCGCGGGCGGTTACTTCGAGTACCATGGCGAGTTCTACGACCTGCCCCCGGTCAAGCTGAACCCGGTGCCGGGCAAGCCCCTGCCGATCCTGATCGGCGGTTTCTCCGATGCTGCGTTCAAGCGCGCGGCTCGCAACGATGGATTCATGTATGCCGGCGGCGATGGCGGCACCGATGCTCTCGCGGATACACTGCAAAAGATCGGCCAGTTCCGCTCAGAAGCGGGCACGCTGGACAAGCCGTTCCGCATCTTCGCCACCGCGATGGGTGAGATCACGCCCGACGTGGTCAAGCGCCACGAGGATCTCGGCGTGACCGACATGCCGGTCGCCTTCCGCAACCTCTACGCCGTCGAGGAAGACACGCAGCCGCTGCAGGAGAAGATCGACGATCTGCGCCGCTTCGCCGACACGGTCATCGGCAAGGCATCGTAACGCGTGACCGGCGGCGGGATGGATGAACGGACGCTGCGCCGCCTGTCCGCGGCGGAGCCGCTGGACGCGTTGATGGCGCAGGCGTCGGCGATGCGGGACGCCGGGCATGGCGCCCTCGTCACCTATTCGCGCAAGGTCTTCATCCCGCTCACCCGGTTGTGCCGCGATGTCTGCTCCTACTGCACGTTCGCGAGGTCTCCGGCGAAGGGCGAGCGCTGCTACCTGACACCCGATGAGGTGCTGGCGATCGCCCGCGCTGGCGCCGCGGCCGGATGCCGCGAGGCGCTGTTCACCCTGGGCGACAAGCCGGAGCTGCGATACCGCGCGGCTCGCGATGAACTCGCCACGCTCGGCCACTCCAGCACGATCGACTATCTCGCCGCGATGTGCCGCCTGGTGATCGAGGAGACCGGGCTGTTCCCGCATGCCAATCCCGGCGTGATGACCGCCGAGGAACTGGCGCTGCTGCGCCCGGTGACGATCTCGCAAGGCATCATGCTGGAAGGCACCGCGCCGCACTTGCACGCACGCGGCGGTCCGCACTTCGGCTCGCCCGACAAGGACCCGGCTGTGCGGCTGGAGTGCATTCGCCTGGCCGGCGAACTGCAAGTGCCGTTCACCAGCGGCATCCTGATCGGCCTGGGCGAGAGCCGCGCGGAGCGGATCGACGCCCTGCTGGCCCTGCGCGCGCTCCATGAGGAGCACGGCCACCTGCAGGAGATCATCGTCCAGAACTTCCGCGCCAAGGCCGACACCCGCATGGCCTTCGCGGACCAGCCGGGCCGCGAAGAACTGCTCTGGACCATCGCCGTGGCGCGGCTCTGCTTCGGACCGACGATGGCGATCCAAGCGCCTCCAAACCTCGCCGGCAGCGGCTTTGGCGAACTGATCGCCGCCGGCCTCAACGACTGGGGCGGTGTCTCGCCGGTCACGCCCGACCACGTGAACCCCGAAGCGCCCTGGCCTGCGCTCGCCCGCCTTGATGAGGAGACGACGCGCCACGGCGGGATCCTGGCCGAACGCCTGGCCGCCCATCCCACCCACTTGCGCAATCTCGATCGGTGGCAGGACGAAGGTCTGCGCCGCCCCTTGCGCGAGGCGCTGGATACGCAAGGCCTGCCCCGCATCGACGCCTGGCGGGTTGGCGGGGTAGCGGCACCACCGCGCTTCAGCCCAGCCGCCGATGGTGTGATCCGTGACCAACGCGTCGCCACGGCACTGCGCCAGGCCGAACGCGGCGAGACCCTGGACGAAGCCGCAGTGGTCGCCTTGCTCAATGCACGGGGCGGCGACTTCGACGCGGTGTGCGCCGCCGCTGACCAGCTTCGTCGCGAAACGGCCGGCGACATCGTTCGCTACGTCGTCAACCGCAACATCAATTACACCAACGTCTGCTTCCACCGCTGCGCGTTCTGCGCCTTCTCCAAAGGCAAGCGCGCGGCGGAACTACGCGGTCCGGCCTATGACCTCGATCTGGATGAGGTGACCCGCCGCACTGCCGAGGCTTGGGCGCGCGGCGCAACCGAAGTCTGCATGCAGGGCGGCATCCACCCGCGCTACACCGGGCAGACCTATCTCGACCTGCTCGCCGCCGCCAAGCGGGGCGCTCCGGACATCCACGTTCACGCGTTCTCGCCGCTCGAAGTCCGCCATGGCGCGGCGACGCTGGGGATCGGCATCCCGGCCTACCTCGACAAGCTGCGCGACGCCGGGCTCGGCAGCTTGCCCGGCACCGCCGCCGAAATCCTGGCCGACGAAGTGCGCGAGACGCTTTGCCCTAAGAAGCTCTCCACCGCGGAGTGGATCGAGGTCATCGAAGCCGCGCACCACACCGGGCTGCGCACCACCGCGACGATCATGTACGGCCACATCGAGGCGCCCGAGCATCAGGCCCGCCACCTGCTGGCGATCCGCGCGTTGCAGGTGCGGACCGGCGGCTTCACCGAGTTCGTGCCCCTGCCGTTCGTGGCGATGGAGGCCCCGCTCTACCTCAAGGGCCAGGCGCGCCCTGGGCCGACGTTTCGCGAGGCGGTGCTGATGCATGCGGTGTCGCGCATCGTGCTGCACCCATGGATTCCCAACATCCAGGTGTCCTGGGTCAAGATGGGCGAAGCCGGCGTGCGCGCGGCCTTAGCGGCGGGCGTTAACGATCTGGGCGGTACCTTGATGAACGAAAGCATCTCTCGCGCGGCCGGGGCCAGCCATGGCCAGGAATGGACGCCCGAGCAGATGGAGGCGGTGATCGCGTCAGCCGGCCGCGTGCCCGCACAGCGCGACACCCTCTACCGTCCGGTCGCGGCGGAGCGGCGCGCGTTCGCGCGGGGCGCGGAACCGCTCGCCCCCATCCAGCAGACCGCCGCGACCTGGCGGCCCAAGAACCACGAGAACAAAGGAATGATGGTCAGCCATGACTGAGGCAAAAGCAGCGATCGCCGTGCTCGGCGGCACCGGACACGAAGGCGCGGGCCTGGCCGCACGCTGGGCCAAGGCGGGCTATCCCGTCATCATCGGTTCGCGCGACGCAGGCCGCGCCGCCGATGCGGCCGAGGCGATGGCCGCGCGCACGAACGGCAGCGTCACCGGCATGGACAACCGCGCGGCGGCGGCGGCGGGCGAGATCGTCGTCCTGGCGGTGCCTTATGCCGGGCAGCAGGCACTCGCGCAGGACGTCGCTGCGCAACTCGACGGCAAGATCCTGATCGACGTCACCGTGCCGCTGGTACCGCCCAAGGTGGCGCGCGTGCAGTTGCCCGAAGGCGGCTCTGCGGTCGAAGCCTTGCAACGCACCCTCGGCGCTGGCGTGCGCGTGGTCGCCGCGTTTCAGAACGTGTCGGCCCACCAGCTCGCCGATCTCGACCGCGAGGTGAACTGCGACGTGCTGGTCGCTGGCGACGATATCGAGGCGCGCGAGACCGTCTGCCAGCTCGCCAAGGCCATCGGCATTACCGCGCTCCATGCCGGACCGCTGTCCAATTCGGCAGCGGCGGAAGCGCTGACGTCGGTGCTGATCGCGATCAACAAGCGGTACAAGGTGGCGGACGGGGCCGGCATCCGCATCACCGGCATACCCGACTTGGCATGACGAAGCGACGCCTGACGCTCGTCGGGCTGGAGGGCATCGGCGAAGTCGGCGCCGGGGACGATCTCGCCACGATCCTCATCGACGCGATCGCGGCTTCGGACGAGGAGCTTCAGTCCGGCGACGTGATCGTCCTCGCGCAGAAGATCGTCTCGAAGAGCGAGGCGCGATCCGTCCGGCTCGCAGATGTCACCCCCTCCGCCAAGGCCGAAGAACTGTCGCGTGTCACGCACAAGGACCCGCGCCTTGCCGAACTGCTGCTCAGCGAGACCCGCGAGATCATGCGCCAGCGCGCCGGGCTCGTCATCGTCGAGGACGTTCGCGGGCTCGTCCTGGCTAACGCTGGCATCGACACCTCCAACGTCTCGCCCGATGGCGAGAGCGTGCTGTTGCTGCCCCAAGACCCCGACGCCAGCGCGCGCAGCTTGCGCGCCTCGCTGCAGGAACGGACGGGCTTGAGCCTTGGCGTGCTGATCGTCGACAGCATCGGGCGGGCATGGCGCCAGGGCACTGTCGGCACCGCGATCGGCGTCGCCGGCCTACCGGCGCTGCTCGACTTGCGCGGCAAGCCCGACATGCATGGACGATTGCTGGAAACCAGCGAACTCGGCCTTGCCGACGAGATCGCCGCCGCCGCATCCCTGCTGATGGGCCAGGCCGACGAACGCCGCCCGGCGGTGCTGATCCGTGGCCTGCAGGTCGAAGGCGACGGTTCGGCCCGCGATCTGCAGCGCCCACGCAACATGGACTTGTTTCGATGAGCGTGCGGGTGCTGGCTCTGTGCGGGGGCATCGGCGGGGCCAAGCTCGCGCTGGGGCTCTCCCGTATCCTACCGCCGGACGAGCTCGCCATCGTGGTCAATACCGGCGACGACTTCGAGCATCTCGGGCTGTCGATCTCGCCCGATGTCGATACCGTCGTCTACACGCTTGCCGGGATCAACAACACCGAACTCGGCTGGGGCCTGGCCGGCGAGACCTGGGCGTTCATGGATCAGCTCGCCAAGCTGGGCGGCGAGGACTGGTTCCGGCTAGGGGACTGCGATTTGGCCCTCCATGTCGAACGCACGCGTCGCCTCCAGGCGGGCGAGAGCCTGACCGCGATCACGGCGGACGTGAAGCATCGGCTCGGCGTCGGTCCGGCGATCCTGCCGATGTCCGACGATCCGGTGCGCACAATCGTCGAGACCGACGAAGGCGTGCTGCCGTTCCAGCGGTACTTCGTCGGCCGCCGCGCCGAACCCAAGGTTCGCGCCCTGCGCTACGAAGGCGCGGACAGAGCGCGGCCCAACAGCCAGGTCATGGCCGCGCTGGAAGACCCCGCGCTGGAAGCGGTGATCCTCTGCCCTTCCAACCCCTGGCTCAGCGTCGCACCGCTTTTGGCCATGCCGCAACTTGCGGCGGCCTTGCGAGCCACACAGGCGCCGGTCATCGCTGTTTCGCCGATCGTCGGCGGCCAGGCCCTCAAAGGCCCCACGGCCAAGCTGATGCTCGAACTGGGGCTTCCGGCCAGCGCCGTCAGCGTCGCGCGGTACTATGCCGGGCTGATCGATGGCTTCGTGCTCGATACCGTCGATGCGCACCTCGCCGGCGCGCTGCAGGACGATCGCATCGCGCTGGACGTGCTGCCTACCGTCATGACCGATCTGGCTACGCGGAAGGCCCTTGCGCGTGGCGTTCTGGCCTTTGCCAAGCGGCTGCGGGCTCAACCAGAGCGGTCATGATCTGGACTCTCGTACCGGCCAAGTCCTTTGCCCAGGCAAAGAGCCGGCTGAGCCCGCTGCTCACCCCCGACCAGCGCATCCGCTTGAGCGCGACCCTGCTCACTCGCACGGTGCGGGTGGTAGGCAAAGCGTGGGGGACCGAGCGGTTGCAAGTGGTCTCAGACGATGCCGAAGTCCTTGCGCTCGCTCGTTCTCTCGGCATCGCAGGTTTCGAAGCGTCAGCCTCGGGCCTCAACGCCCAACTGGCCGAAGCCGCAGCCAAAGTGCCGGCAGACGCACGCGTGCTTGTCCTGCATGCGGATCTGCCCACATTGCAGGTCGCCGATCTGCATGCTCTGGAAGCCGTGTCGACGGCGATCGCGGTGTGCCCGGATCGGCACGACATCGGCACCAATGCCCTGCTCCAGCCTAGCGGACGCGGTGATTTCCAGTTCGGGCAGGACAGCTTCCAACGCCACTTCCAGGCCGCCGCGTGCGAAGGCACCGAGGCTGCGATAGTGCGTCGACCGGGGCTGGCGCTCGATCTCGACACCCCCGCCGACTGGCGCCGATGCTGGGCCGATCCCGACCAGTCATTCGAGGCGGTGCTTGCCGGACCCTGATGCGCCCCCAACGATGTTCGGCCCAAAGCCGGCCGTTTGCGCGGCAAGCGCCCCCAGTCGGTCACGCAGCGCGCGGCATGCCGTCTCGCGCCAGGGTGCACAGCAGCAAGGCGGTGAGTGCCGCGCGCTCGTACAGGCTGGGGATGATAAGATACTCCTCGGGCGAGTGGATGGCGCCGCCGCGCACGCCCATCGTGTCGACCACCGGCACGCCGCAGGCCGCGATGTTGTTGCCGTCGCACACGCCGCCGGTGTCGCGCCAGCCGATCTGCTGCGACAATCGGCGCCCGCAGGCACCGACCAGATCGAGCAGCGCCAGCGCTTGAGGGTCGAGCGTCTTGGGTGGTCGGCCAAATCCACCATGGACGTGGACCGTCACCTCGCGAACCTCGGCGACAGCGCCGACGATCCTCTTCAGCGCGGCTTCGGCCACGCGCTGGCGATCGGCGGAAACCGGCCGCATGTTGACGCGCAGGATCGCATGATCGGGCACCACGTTGTTCGGGCCGCCTCCGTCGATCCGCGCCGGGTTGACCGTCAGCCCCTCACTCACCAGCTGTTCCAGCCGCAAGGCGATGTCGGCGGCGGCGAGCAGCGCGTTGCGACCGTCCGCTGGATTGCGCCCCGCATGCGCGCTGCGGCCGGTGACCACGATCGAGAAGTTGCCGCTTCCAGGCCGCGCGCCGGCCAGGGTGCCGTCCGGTAGAGCGGAAGGCTCGTAGGTGAACGCGCCCTGCTTGCCCCGAGCCGCCTCGCGCAGCAGCGGCGCGGAGCCGGGCGAGCCGATCTCCTCGTCACTGTTCAGCACCACCTGATAGCCGACGCGCGCGTGCAGCGGCGATCCCTCGAACGCGCGCAAGGCGGCCAGCATGACCGCGATTCCGCCTTTCATGTCGGCGACGCCGGGACCGTTCAGCAGGTCGCCGTCGCGGCGGCACTCGCGAAAGGTGGAGTCAACGGGGAATACCGTGTCCATGTGGCCGGTGAACAGCAGTTGCAGTGGTGCCTCGGGCCGCACGGTGAGCAACAGGTTGTCCCCCAGGGGCAGAGCATCCTCACGCCCGTCCGGCGCGATGACGGTGGTCTCATGCGCAGGGCGCCGCTCCAGCACGCCGGGCAGGACGCCGAAGGCCTCGGTCAGCAGCGAGGCCATCGTCGCCAGGCCCGCCAGGTTGCGCGAGCCGCTGTTGACCGCCGACCATTGCAGGACCTGTTCCAGCATCGGCGCGGCCACCGCCGCTTCGACCACCGAGCGGACCTGGCCCAGATCATGATCGCTCATGACAGACCCGGAACCGGGAGCCGCGCCAACTCAGGCGCCTCGAAGCTGGCCGCCGGATAGGCGCAGTAATCGGCGGCATAGTAGGCGCTGGGCCGGTGATTGCCCGATTGCCCCAGCCCACCGAACGGCATCGCCGACGCCGCCCCCGTGGTCGGCCGGTTCCAGTTCACCACCCCGGCGCGGATACGCGGCGAAAATTCATGCCACAGATTCTCGTCGCCGCTGATCAGACCGGCGGCAAGACCATAGGCTGTCGCATTCGCCTGAACGATGGCGGCGTCGAAGTCCTCGGCCCGGCTGATCTGCAGCACCGGCGCGAAAATCTCGCCGTCTGGCACATCGACGCCGGTGGTTTCGAGGATCGTCGGCGTCATGAATGCCGCGCTGCGTCCATCTAGCGGGCGTTCCGAAAGCAAGGGCCTGGCACCTGCATCCACCAGCGCCTTGATCGCTGCACGAGCACCCTCGGCCGCGCGCTGCGACACCAGCGGCCCCATGAAGGCCTCACCGGGATCGTTCCAAGCCGCGACCGGCAGCCTGGCCGCGAGCGCCACCACGGCCTCGATGATCCGGTCTCCAACCTCGCCAGTGGGTACGATCAGCCGCCGCGCGCAAGAACAGCGCTGGCCGGTGGTGATGAAGGCGGAATGGGCCACATGCGCCGCCACCGCCTCGGGCTCGCCGTCCCAGGCAACCAGGGGGTTGTTCCCGCCCAGTTCGAGTGCCAGCAGCACCGCAGGACGGTCGACGAAGGCCCGCCGGAAATGCGCACCGGCCGCCGCCGATCCGGTGAACAGAAGCCCGTCGATATCGGTCGCGAGGAGCGCCGCGCCGGTGTCGCGCGCGCCCTGCACCACCTGCAGCACATCCTCGGACAAGCCGGCCGCCCGCCACGCCAGACGCATCCGCTCGGCCGTGGCGGGCGCCTCCTCGGAGGGCTTGAACACCACGCAATTGCCCGCCAGCAGCGCCGGCACGATATGGCCGTTGGGCAGGTGCCCGGGAAAGTTGTAAGGCCCCAGCACAACCATCACCCCATGCGGCCGATGCCGCAGCACGGCTCGCCCGAACGGCATCGCCTGGTCGCGCGTGCCCGCGCGCTCCGCCTGCGCGGTGATGGAGATCTCCACCTTGCCAACCATGGAGGCGACTTCGGCCCGGCTTTCCCACAAGAGCTTACCGGTTTCTCGCGACAAGATCTGCGCGAGCGTCTCGGCATCGGCCTTGAGCGCCTCGGCATAGCGGCGCGCTATCGCAATGCGAGTTTCGAGCGGCTCGGCCGCCCACGCCGGAAACGCCGCCCGCGCCCGCTCGACAGCCGCGAGGCAAGCGGCGGCGTCCGCGATCTGACCTTCCCAGACGAGGTCGCCGCTGGCAGGATCGATGGAGCGCAGCAGGCTCATGCGTCCACCCGCGGCAAACTCGCGCGAGATGCCGCGATGTCGTGAGTGGCGATCAAGCGGTCGTGCATCTCTTCCCTTCCCCAGCTCAATCGCCGGTCCGCACCCCTAAGCACCGCCCGTCGAGTCATCGTCAGGCCATCATCGAAGATAGCGACGATTCACCACACCGATCGCATCGCGCGGTAGCCTCGTTCAACGTCATGGAGATGGGGTGGCGCAAGGCCAAATCCAGAGTGGACTGCCCATCGGACATGATCGCGCTGTCCTCGCCCGCAAAGTCGCCGCTCATGGCCTCGTCATGTGGAAGATGCCGGTGGCGTTGCCGCTGTCGAACGACAAATCGAGCATGCCCGTGTCCGGGTCCACGTCGCGGCTGATGAATTCGTAGAAGGAGCCCGGCACCCGCATCCTGTGCGTCTCGCCGGTTTCGCTGGCGAAGTCGCGCTCCACCAGGTCGGCGAGAAGCGCGGTCTGGCGAACGCGGCCGTTGCGGGAGACTTCCACCTGGTCCTTGATCCGCCGCCCCGCGCCACGCAGGGCATCCGCCACCGCGACGACATCGGGCACGCGGTCGGTAGCATGGTTGAAGGCGTTGCCTTCGGTCGCGATCCAGGCAGCCTCGGCGGACACGCTGCGCAGGTCTTCGTAATCGGCCACGGTGCACGGCGCATGGTGCCTGCCGAATGCAGCCACGAGCTTGGGCAAGAGACGTGCAGCCGCATCGAAGGCCATTGTACCGCCGCTGGCGAGCCGATCGAGCGCAGCCTTGGCGTCGGCATCCAGGGGGTCCTGCGAAGTGCCGAACACGCGTTTCGCCACGGCGCCGAATTCCCCGTCGAAGCGGTCGACGTGAAGCTCGCTAACGAAGAACTGCGGGATCGTTTCGGGAAAGTCGCGATGCCGATAGGCGCGCCCCGTCATGCGCAGCGCGGGCAGCGGATAGCGGGCGGCATCCTCGTAGCCCAGTGGTTCCAGGATGCGCCGAAATGCCAGTTCGCCACGCGGTAGCGCACCAGTGTCGCCATCGACCAGAGCGACGGTCCGGATCGCGCCGTGATCGAAGCACAGCCGCTGGCTGTCGGCGACCGCATCGGCGACGTAACTGGCAGCGCCAGGCACCCGGTCCAACAGCCCGGCGAAGAGCAGCATGTTCATCGCTGCCGCAAGCTCGGCGCGAGTCACGTCAGAGTTGCCCTCCCCGCGCGCGGGCACCATCGGCGTGAGCGTGGAGACGATCCTCCCCGCCTCGTCCTCGCCAAGGACCGCAGCGATCAGGCGGACGACGCCTTCATTCTCGATAGTCATCATACGAATTCTTCGCCAACATCTGAGCAGAGCCATCATGCCGACAAAGCCGCATGCCTCCAAATGGAATAGGATCATCTCTTGATGCATGAACGGAATGAATGATGGTCGCCGCCTCCTTCCGCCGATGGCGGCGCTCAACAGCTTCGCCGCCGCTGCGCGCCATGGCAGCTTCTCTCGCGCAGGCGACCAGGTCGGCCTGACGCAAAGCGCGGTCAGCCGGCAGATCGCGATCCTGGAGGACTGGCTGCAGACCCCGCTGTTCGACCGCAAGGGCCGCCGCGTGGTCCTCAACGCCGCCGGTCAGGCCTACGCCGATCAGATCCGCCCCGCGTTGGACCGGATCAAGGCTGCGAGTGAGCAGGCGCTGAGCCGCAGATCCGGGCGCAGCCTGAATATCGCCACCTTGCCCAGCTTCGGGATGCGCTGGCTCGCGCCGCGCTTGCCCGACTTATCGGCGCGCTATCCCGACCTGATGGTGAACTTCGCGGCGCGCTCCTTCCCGTGCGATCTGGGCGATGAAGGTTTCGATGCCGCGATCCACTTCGGTCGCCCAGATTTGCCTGACGCGGAGCACCTGTTCCTGTTTCGCGAGGAAGCCGTGGTCATCGCCGCGCCGAAGTGGCTGGCCGACCAGGCGATCGCGGAACCGGCCGACCTGCTGTCGAAGCCGCTCCTGTTCCAGTCGTCGCGACCGACGGCCTGGAACCGCTGGTTTGCCGCTGTGGGCATCACCGATCTACCACCACTGACGGGTGCGACCTTCGAGCATTTCCTGATGTTGGCGCAAACCGCGGCCGCCGGCGCCGGCGCGGCGCTGATCCCCCGCTTCCTGATCGAGCCGGAACTCGAGGCCGGCACGCTCGTCGTTCCCTTTGCCGAGACGCTCTCGACCGAAGACGCCTACTATCTCGTCCGGCGGACAGGCTGGGAGAGCCACAGCGGCTTGACCGATTTCGGCGATTGGATCGCGCAGCAAGCCAGGGCTCAAGATTGCCATGGTCACCGTCACCGCGCCGGCTAGCTCGACCCTTCAAGCAAACCGCTGCAGCAAATGGTGAGCCCTGCTGGGTTCGAACCAGCGACCTACTGATTAAAAGTCAGTTGCTCTACCGACTGAGCTAAGGGCCCCCGGCCGCTATGGGTGGCGGGAGGTGTGAGCCCTAAGGGCGGGGCGCGGCCGGGTCAAGCGGGTGTGCAGGTGGCGAATAGTGAGACCGGTCAGGGGATCGCGCCAGGTGCCGGCGATCTTTCGGGCTGGCTCAAGCACGAAGGCGCGTTTGCGGAACTCGGGGTGGGGGATGAGCAGGCCGGGTGCGACGTAGGCGCCGCCGCTCCACAGGATCACGTCTAGGTCGAGCACGCGGGCACGCCAGCGCGCGCCACTGGGGCGCCGGCCGAAGTGAGTCTCGATCCCTTGCAGGCGGGCCAGCAGTTCCGGTGGGTCCAGCCGGGTGCGGACGATCGCGACGGCGTTGGCGTAGCGGCGATTCGAGGGGCCGAGCGGCGCGCTGGCGAGGATCGGCGAGGCCGCTTCGAGGCGCAGGCGCTTGCGGTCGAGTACGGTGAAAGCCGCCCTTAGCACGGCCGGGGGCGCGCCCTGGCAGCGGTGACGCATGTTCGAGCCCAGCGCGACGAGGTAGCGGTGCTTGGCCACGGCAAATTGTGCTCAGATGTCCTGGGCGATGCGACCGTAGAGCTGCGGGCGGCGGTCGCGGAAGAAGCCCATGCCGGCGCGGTGCTTGGCGGCGCGGGCGAGGTCGATCTCGGCCACCAGGACGCCGGTTTCCTCCCGCCCGAACTCGGCGATGTAGTCGCCCCATTCGTCGGTGATGAAGGAATGGCCGTAGAACGCCTGGCCGTCTTCCACGCCGATGCGATTGGCGGCGATCACCGGCATGCAGTTCGACACCGCATGGCCCAGCATCGCCCGGCGCCACATGCGGCTGGTGTCTAGGCTGACGTCGTAGGGCTCCGAGCCGATCGCAGTCGGATAGAACAGCAGTTCCGCGCCCAGCAGGGCCATGACCCGCGCTGACTCGGGATACCATTGGTCCCAGCAGACGCCGATGCCGACACGGGCGCCGAACAGGTCCCACACCTTGAAGCCGTCGTTCCCAGGGCGAAAGTAGTATTTCTCCTCGTAGCCGGGGCCGTCGGGGATGTGGCTCTTGCGGTAGGTGCCGATGATCTCGCCATCGCCGCCGATCATCGCCAGCGTGTTGTAGTAGTGGTGCCCGTCGCGCTCGAAGAAGCTGGTGGGGATCGCGATCTTCAAGGACGCTGCCAGCTTCTGCATCGCGCGTACAGAGGGATGCTCGGTGGTCGGGCGGGCGAGCGCGAACAGCTCCTCCTCCTCTACCTTGCAGAAGTACGGCCCAGAAAACAGCTCAGGCGGCAGCACGATCTGCGCGCCCTTGGCCGCCGCCTCCTCGACCAGGGCCGAGACGGCGGCGATGTTCTCGCCCTCGTCAGCGGCGTTGAGGGCGAGTTGCAGAGCGGCGACGGTGATGCTGGTCATAGCCCGCGAATATCAGGGCCGTTTGCGAAACAACAAGGTCATGCGGTCGCTTTCGCCGATCGCCTGGTACTTGGCGCGATCCTTGTCCTTGAGCGCGTATGTCGGCGGCAAGGTCCAGACGCCGTCGGGCCAGTTGGCGCTATCCTTGGGGTTGGCGTTCACTTCGGACGTGGCGACCAGCTCGAAGCCGTTCAGCTCCATCAGCCGGATCACGTCGGCCTGGCGCAAGTAGCCATGCGAGCCGTCGGCGTAGCTGAACGGCGCGCCGGCCTTGGCGCGGTGCTGTTCGATGCCGATCATGCCGTCGGGCTTGAGCAATTCGCGCATGGTCTTCAGTTCGCTGTCGGCGTTGTTCCACTGCAGCATGTTGTGCAGCATGCGCGGCAGCAGGATGCGGTCGAACGTGCCGAGTTCGGAAGCCGGAACGTCCTTCAGCGTCATCGCCGAAAAGTTCGTGGCCGGAAGGCCAGTGAAGGTTGCGACGTCCTGCGGATACTTGGCCGCGCCTGCCTCAATGCCGGCGCGCATCTTGTCGCTGAAGGCGGGCGCGGTGGGATCGAAGAACAGCCCGACGAGCTTGCCTTGCTGACCCAGGTACAGCCCGAGGAAGCGCGAGTACCACTCGCCACCGGGCGCATATTCGCCCACCTTCATGGTCGGGGTGACGCCGAAGAAGGTCAGGTTCTCGACCGGATGACGCCAGGCGTCGCGGGCGCGATCGTCCTTGCGGCGCGGATCGGCGGCAGCGCGTTGGAGCGGCGCCGCACAACCCGTGCAGGCCGGCGCGGCGGTTTTGGCGGGAGCCGCTGCCAGCGGCGTGGCGAGCAGGCCGAGGCCGGTGGCGAGCAGGAGCAGTGTGCGGCGCATCGTCGTGTTTTCCCCGTTGCAGCAGACACGGATACAAGCACGCCGCAGCCGCTCATGGCAACCGGCCATGGCAACGGAGACGCGCGTGCCTATCTAGTCCCCAGCAACAGATACGGGACGATCAAGTATATGGAAACGGCAATCGTGGCAGGCGGGTGCTTCTGGTGTACCGAGGCGGTGTTCCGCGACGTGATCGGGGTGGACTCGGTCGAGAGCGGCTACATCGGCGGCTCGGTGGACAACCCTACCTACAAGCAGGTCTGTGGAGGATCGACCGGCCATGCCGAGGCGATCAAGGTGCACTACGATCCGCATCAGATCTCCTATGCTGAGATCCTCGACGTGTTCATGGGCACGCACGATCCGACCCAGCTGAACCGCCAGGGCAACGATGTCGGCACGCAGTATCGCTCGGCGATCTTCCCGCTCGACGACACCCAGCGAGCCGAGGCGGAGGCGGCGATCGAACGCTCCAATGCCGAGAACGACGGGCGCGTGGTCACGACGATCGAAGGCCCGGCGAAGTGGTACCCGGCGGAAGACTATCACCAGGAGTACTGGGACGGCGAAGGCCAGCGCAATCCTTACTGCCTGGCGGTGATCCCGCCCAAGCTGATGAAGCTGCGCAAGAGCTTCCAGAACCGGGTCAAGGCCTGACCCAGCAGGCCGGGATGCCGGCTTCAGGACGCTGCGCGCCAGCGTGCGACGAAGAAGCCGTCCATCCCGCCATGCTCGGCGATCATGCCGGGGTCGGTACGCAGCCAGCCTTGCGAGGTCGGCATGAGCCCGGCTGGCAATTCCTCGGCGCGGATCGGGTTGGGCGTGAGCGCGACGGTGGCGGCCTGAGCCTCGCCCTCTTCCGGCTCCAGCGAGCAGACGGCGTAGACCAGTTGGCCACCAGGCGTCAGCCAGCCGGTCGCACGCTCCAGCAATCGTGCCTGTAGCGCCGCCATGTCGGTGATCTGGCGTGGGCCGATGCGGTGCAGCACGTCGGGATGGCGGCGGCAGGTACCGGTGGCGGTACATGGCGCGTCGAGCAGCACGGCGTCGAAGCGCTGGTCCGGTTCCCACGTCAGTGCATCGGCAACGACGATGTCAGCCAACAGGTTCGTGCGCGCGAGATTGTCCTGCACCCGCTCGAGCCGGCGCTTGCTGATGTCGAGCGCGGTGACATGCCAGCCGGCAGCGGCGAGTTGCAGCGTCTTGCCGCCCGGCGCCGCGCACAAGTCCAGCACGCGCCGGCCCTCGCCCTGCCCCAGTAGTCGGCCGGGCAGCGTCGCGGCCAGATCCTGCACCCACCACGCGCCGTCGCGATAGCCCGGCAGCGCATCGATCGCGCCTCCGCGCGGAAGCCGGACATGGCCGGGCGCCAGCGACACACCGCCCAGCGTCTCGGTCCATGCGGCGGTGGCGGCAGGATCACGCAAGGTGAGGTCGAGCGGCGGCGGCTCGGCCAGTGCGGCGGCGATGGCCTGGGCTCGGTCGCCCCAGCGCTCACGCGGGCCTTCGGGTAGCGTCGGCGTGGCCGGCAGAATCGCGCCGCGCTTGGTGATGGTGGTGAACACGCCGTGCGCCAGACGGCGCGGGCCGCCCATCAGCAACGGCAGGCCGGTGGCGATCGCGGCGTGAGGCGGGGTATCGAGCCGCAGCACTTGCGCCAGCATGATCGCCAGCACCGCGCGCGGCTTGGCATCGTCGGGCAGGCGCAGCCGGGTGGCGCTATCGATCAGTTCGTCGAAATCGACCCGCCAGCGCAGCGCCTCCGAGGCGATGGCGCGGGCCAATGCGCGATCCGGCTCACCGCGCACCCGCACCAGCGAGGCTCCGGCGGCCTGCTCCAGCGTTTC
>Ga0182213_1000015_pt1 | contig 25651 bp, 19 predicted proteins | sample G5R1MG_22_FD_128399 | JGI IMG/M metagenome (GOLD analysis project Ga0182213, IMG submission 128399) | Switchgrass phyllosphere microbial communities from Michigan, USA - G5R4_MAIN_03OCT2016_LD1 MG | ecosystem: Host-associated > Plants > Phyllosphere > Phylloplane/Leaf | place: USA: Michigan... | reverse complement strand
TTCTCCCACCGCCCCTGGCTCACCCTCCCCCAGCAACCCCGTAGCCCCCGGCACCCCCTTCGCCGGCCCCGCCACCCTCGACCTCGTCGTTGCCGGCGCCGACGCCCGCTCCACCGGCTGCGTCATCAGCAAAGGCACATGGTACACCAGCGGCACCTGCGCCACCTTTACCGCTGCCGCCGTCGCCGGTTCCCCCGGCGGCTTCACGCTCTCGTCGTCCAAGGGCACCTGTGCCGTCGTGCGCGGCGCCCTGCGCTGCGATGGCGGCCGCGCGAGCACCGTGTTTACGAGCGTGGACGGCAAATTGGCGGCGGGCGGAAATGCGGTGTAGAGTGCGGAGCGTGTGGCGAGGGGCAGCGTGCAGGAGGTGTTGTATGCTGGGACGGACCATGGGGTGGAGGTGAGTATTAAGTGGGGGGCGTAGCAGCGCGCGTGCTGGTTTGATGGATCTTGTTGTGGCGTTGCGTATTGGACTTGTTTTTTGTTTTCATGAATATACATATATCTATAGATGAATTGACTTTGATACTAGGTATTTCCTCTTATTGTTCTTTTGCTTGTGCCTCCTTTCGACCTGCAGGGCTCGCTCGCTCGTGGTCTTGTCTGCATCACTTTGGTTTTCCATTGGTGGGATAGCATACACCCCCTCCCTCTTAAGCAAAACACATGGCACATGGCAAAAAAAGTGTTGAAAGTTCGTCTCCCCTAGGAGAGAGACTACCTGCTAAGACCTGCATCCATACCTTCCTTCCCATTTCTTTTTGTTGAAAAAAATTTCGACAACAACTATAGATACACACACACGCCCATGATGAGAACCAGGTGAGACAAGTGTGAAAAGAAAATCAAACCTAAGTGGCCCTAGATGGGCAATGGAAAAGTGACCGCCCAAGCGGCAATTTCCTTCTTCAGGGCAGCAATCTCGGGCACCTCGCCGGCCTGGACCTTGGTCTTGAAGTCCTTGAGCTTGTTGGCCTCCTTGGGCAGCTCGGCCTGGATCTTCTGGCACAGCTTAATGCACGTGTCGATGTAGTTTGCGATGCGCTTGAAGTCGTCTTCGCCGAGGCCGCGCGAGGTCATAGCGGGGGCGCCGATGCGGATGCCCATGGGGGAGAGGGCCGACTTGTCGCCGGGCGTGGTGTTCTTGTTGCAGGCGATGTTGACCTGTTCGAGCACGGCTTCTACGCGGGCGCCGTCGAGGTTGAAAGGCTTGAGGTCGAGCAGGACCATGTGGTTATCTGTGCCGTCGGTAACGAGCTTGTAGTTCATGGCTTTGAAGGCGACTTCGAGGGCTTTTGCGTTGGCAATGACCTGGCGCTGGTAGAGCTTGAAGTCTTCGGATTGGGCTTGCTTGAGCGCCACAGCGAGCGCGGTGATGGTGTGGTTGTGGGGACCGCCCTGGTGGCCGGGGAAGACGGAGAAATTGATGGGGCCCTCGAGGTCGTAGAGCGTTTCTTTGCCCGTCTTGGCGTCTGTCTTGCGCACGCCTTTGCGGAAGAAGATCATGGCGCCACGCGGGCCGCGCAGCGACTTGTGTGTTGTGGTGGTGACGATGTCGCAGTAGGGGAAGGGTGACTTGTTCACGCCGGCGGCGACGAGCCCGGAAATGTGCGCCATGTCCATGAGCAGGTAGCAGCCGACCTTGTCGGCGATCTCGCGCATGCGGGCGTAGTCAATCTCGCGGCAGTAGGCCGAGGTGCCGGCGACGAGGACCTTGGGACGGTACATGAGGGCATTCTGCTCAAGCTGGTCGTAGTCGATGAGGCCCGTGTCGAGGTTCACGCGGTAGGGGAAGGTCTCAAAGTAGGTGGAGACGGCGGAGATTCTGCACCGAATCAGTATATGTCTCCGCTGCGTTGAAGGTTCAAGCCTGAGTGGTTGAAGACGCACTTCCTCGATGGTGTCTGGTAGCCGTGGCTCAAATGGCCACCATGCGGCAGGTCCAGACCCATCAGCCGATCGTGTGGGCGCATAATCGCCTGGTACGCCTGCAAGTTCGCCGGGCTGCCGCTCAAGCACTGGACATTGACGCCCCACTGCTCCGGGTCGAGGCCGAATGTCTTGAGCGCGCGCTCCTGGCACAGCAGCTCGACCGAGTCAATGTGCTCGTTGCCGCCGTAGTAGCGGGCACCGGGGTAGCCCTCGGAGTACTTGTTGGACATAGGCGAGCCGAGAGCATCGAAGACGGCGCGCGAGGTGACGTTCTCGGAGGCGATGAGAAGGATTGATTCACGCTGGCGTTGAATTTCTTTTTCCTGCCTAGGTGTTAGCCATGGTATTGGTTGACTGACGGAGGCATCTTGTATTTGCCCCATCATAAGCCTAGTAGAAGACTTACTATAATTTGAGCAACCTCCTGGTCGGTCTCCACCAAGGACTTCTCCATAAGCTATACAGGCTGGTTAGCCATCGCCTCTCCCCAGCTCAGGCGGCGGGGCTACCTACGTCCTGGTGAGACTTGGGCAGCGCGTAGGTCGACATGATGCACAGACGACGTCTTTTCGATTCAGCCAATTGTTCGTTGGATAAGATCTTGTGGCGAGGAAAAGCGACCTAAGCAACGTGGGAGCGAGTTCGAAACAGAATAAGAAATCGTTCAGTCACGATGAACCCGCGCTCCAAAAAGTTCCCTAGCCCTACTACCAGCGGGATGCGCTAATCCCTTCTGGGCAAGGCGCCACATCGCGTTTCACAAAGCAAGCTCGGCGGCCATCGGACACCCGAGTGACGGCGCCAATGCACTGTCGCTCACTATCGGATTAATAATCAGCTGGCAATCAACCGATCTCTATTCCGAGGAGATAAGAGGTATATATGTACTATGAGCAATTCACGCCCATCCCAGGCTGACCGCGAAGTTCGCTCTCCACTCCAGTCTTCTCCCTCGCACGAAAGATATCCACGCCTTTTCGCCTTGTATACCAGGAATCAAAGCGGCCATTTAGGAACCGATCAAAGCACCTATACAGTCCCAATCTTCGTCGTGTACTATAGACTATCAAAGTCTTATATTCCTGGCCGCTGGCGGATCAGGAATAGTTTATAAAATCGACAAGAAAAGGGTTTTGAAAACATTCTACAGTCATGGCATGGACGTTGAGCGGCTAGTCTTGGAACACGACGCAATTTGATGCAGGGCTATTGGCGGGGTACTTTGTATTCTATAGAGGAAATTATTAATAAGCTTAAAGCTGCTAATCTACTAACTACAGGAATAGACGCTTAGGGGTACTATAGAAGTTCTATTCTACCCTAACTAGATATTTTTATTTTGCCTAAGAAAAAAGATAGCGGTAGATACGCGACGGGGGGGTATATATAGTTTATTACTAAGATAGTATTATTCTATAATACCTGTTTGCTATTTATTAGTTAATACTATAGATATCGAATATTATTAAATAGACTCTATAGCTGTTGCTAGATAGGGTAATAAGAGGATAGGAAGCGTATATAGGTTTGTACGGTGTATACAGCGTATAGTAGGTAAGTAACACAGAAAATAGGATAAGAGGGTATATAGAATGCAACGGCTTTAAGATATCTATTCTTTTATCTACGTACAAGTAGCTCTAGATATAATAAATTAGCACGCTATATATATATATTGATTGATACTATAGAGATAGTATAGAAACTATATAGAAACGTTACGATAGATAGTTATCGGGACGACGGATAGAACCGACGTCTTTAGGGCAGCTACTACGGCTGCTGCCCCACTGGCTTACTTGGCTCCATGTCACGTAGCTCCGTACACCCACTTTACCCAACACACTTATTGCGCACGTCTCTCCGTTCCCTTTCATCTTTCATAATTAACTTGGCAACTTTATCGCAGCTCATATGTCCTACTAAGGCTCTCTTACAATTGTTTTCAATATCGTGATCGCAGCTGATCCATCCCCAGGAATATTAAAGGCTACCATTCTCCAAACTTTCCTTCTTTTGTTTGCGCTCTTGATTCGCTTCGGAACTCTCTTCTACATCATGGTCTACTAGTAGGCAGTTCTTATAACTTTCTTCATCCCCCTCCTAACAATATATCAGTGAAATGACGCCTAAATGTCAGCTATCGATCAGGCGTGTCAATGAATCAACATGGATACTGGGTTCGATGATGATCTGTGAGCAGAACTGCACAGTTGCGGCAAATAGCATCTCAACATGGGAAGACAAAGCTGGTGCAACTTTCAGCATTCGTCCTATGCTCAAGTCCGAGCAGGAGCTGTACTCGGGGATGCTTGGGGAGCAAGAAGCTGAGGAAAACAGAATCCATAGCATTGGCTCGTCGGCCGCCTGCTGGCGATTTGGAGACGCGTACTTCAAGGTTAAGTCATGGTGTGAGGGAATGGATACGGAATCCAATCTAATAGCTTTCGCGAGGAAAGCTGTTCCTTCCCTACCAGTCCCTGAGGTGTACTGCTCATGGTTGGACAAGGCATGGAACCGCAGCTTTCTTGTTCTTGCCGCAGTAGAGGGGAAGACACTCGACGAGGCTTGGCCTTCTCTGACCGATATACAACGCCAGAAGGTGGCTGCAACAGTTGCGACCTTTTGCGAAAACCTTGCCTCCCAAACTTCACAGAAGCTCCAGAATCCATCTGGCGGATCAGTTCTTGAGCCCTTTCTCACGTACAAGAAAGATTTCGCCCTACCTTCGTGGATTCCCCATCCACTTCCGCCTCTCTCGCAAGCCGAACTCCACGCTTATCTGACCAAGCTGAACCCAGAGACACAGCTAAAAATTGGCGACACGTTTTACTTTTACCACGCTGACCTTGGACCTACAAATATCCTCTTATCGGAGGAGAAAGAAATTAGTGGTATTATAGACTGGGAATCCGCAGGATTTTATCCACGTTTCTGGATAGGCACAAAACCTTTAGTTTCCGGTGGTTTTCACCTATGTGCTGAGCAAGAATTGGCAAAGAAAAAGGCGTGGGCAGTCCTGTTGGCAAGTGAATTGCAAGACAGAGGATTTGGGTCCGATTTGAATATGTATAAGGAGTGGAAAAAGTCCATAGGGTTTTGTTAAAGATTGTGTAATTTTTCTATCTAAAGCCAAGCAACACGGGGATAAATGAATGCATGCGTTTCGGCTATGGCCAAAATCTGTGTTATTAATTCCCAGACTGCAGCTTCTATATCTGCAACTTACAGACAGAGACTATAGTTGGATCGATATTAGAAGAAAAGGACACAGAAGGGATACCAAGTATTCCCCAGGTAAATCTTGCAACTCCTCCCATCTTTGGTGCTTTCATTTGCTACATAAATACAGTTCCTGCGAGACGTTTTTCTTCCCTACGCTTCTGTCGTGTCCATGCAATTCCGTGTCTCATAGCATCTCCTTCGGTCCATCCTCTCTCTTGCTGCACTGCTGCCTCACGCTCCAAGTCGTGCATCATCGCGCTCCCTCCCCATGCATGAAAAGACAGCCCCAAACGCCGAGTATGCCAAATAGGTCGTCTTGTGCAGCAAGCGGGCTGCAATCGCGTCGCCAAAGTCAAGGGTATGGTATCGAGCCAAGCGGTTCGAAGCGGTCTAGAAGAAGGGAATGCCGAGTACACTCGGAGCCAAAATACACAAGGTCGCCAAAAAAAAAGAATAAAATAGCACGAGCATGTCAAATTACTTGGGAGTTCCGCCGATTTAGTCGTCGGTGAGACGGTCGAGGACACTGATGCTGATGATCATGACGAGTAACCCAATGGTTACTATGATGAGCAGTACGAAGCCGAACCAGCCGAGGACCATGGCAGAGGTACCCACGCCCGACTTGACGCTGCCATTTCCCAGGTCTTGTGCTATTGTTGATGCGGCGACCGAGGCTGTATGTTGCCATAGCACCGAGACGAGCACGAAGATGGACGAGGTGAAGATGAGGGCGAGGGCGACTTGCGAGACGGGCCGTGAGGGGAAGGGCTTGACGTCGACGTCGGATCCGGTGCGCTCGTCTCTCTCCTCGTGCCAGCCGGGGAAGGTGGCGAGGAGGATGAAGGTGAAGAAGGCGAGGATGATGGCGACGATGAGCAGGTAGGGGAAGACAACGGCATCCTTGAAGGTGGCAGCAACCCACACGAGGTTGAGGGGATCTTGGTCGACGGACAGATTGTCGACGAGCGCGGTTGCGTTGTTGGAGCAGATGTAGCCGCCGCCGTCCCGGTTGATGCAGATGCCGAAGTAGCCGACGCGCACGCCGAGCTGGGCGTTACCGACAATGTTGGCAATGGCCTGGGTGACGCCGGGGTCGACTTGCTCGGGCGCGTACGAGGGCGTGTACTTTTCGTACCACATGGAGATGAGGAAGATGCCGGGGATGAGGGGGGATGTGGAGGAGCATCCTGCGAGTAGTAATGCTGGGCAGGGCGGGTTAGCTCGTGGCGTGGAAATCGAGTGCCGCCGGCTTCTCGGCAGGGCGGACCTACAGAGGAGGATGATGGCGACTGCGATGAGGATCATGAGCACATGGTGGAAGCCAAGAAACGGTATTAACCCTGGGCGCACTGGTCAGCCTGCCGCCATTCCCGGGCGCAGCAGAGGCGTGAGACGCACGTTGCATGCTCACTGCGAAGCGTAGATTCGCCATGGTGGAACGCGCTCTCCTTCAGCGTGCCTCGTGGCGGCGTGGAGAATGCTTGGGCCGGTTGGAATGCACGCAGACCGTGGCTCGCGTGAGAGACGTCGTCGCAAGCACGCTGGGAGCGTGTGGCGAGTTGGGGTCGGAATGCGTTCTGCGACGAAACAAATGGTCAGATGACTCCTGCTGCGGAATGAATAGGATTGGCGCGTGGGTGGTGCGAGTGAAGGTGGGTGGGTGGCTTGGAATGGGACTTCTCTCAATCAACGGCAGCCTCGACTTGTTTTTGCGGGCGGCCGAAATGGTGAGGTTGGGGTGGGAGACGGGGACGTGGCTGGGAAGATGGCTGGGGTATACAAACACCAGCCCGCCGTCGGCCCCCATGGCAACCGACCCACTCTGCACTGCGTCATCCCCCGGCCGCGCCCCGGCACCCCCCTGGCACCCAGACCGCCCCATCCATGCCCGCCTGGTTCCTGCATGCGCATTGCTTTGCGAGACGGCATCGAGAACGATCCTTTTCTGGGTGTGTCGCGACGTGGCACTCTCTCTACCATCGTACCTACAAGGAATCGACCTCGACACCGCCCTCTTGCCTACCCACGCAGTCCCAGTCCCTCTCCTTCGCCGTATACCTACACAATTCGCCTCTGTTCGTCGGCCCGTTGGTCGTTGGGCTGGCAACACGGCCTGCGTGCGGCCTTGGTTCGCGCGACTCGCAGGCATGGAGACCGACCGTCGACCTACCTTTCTCCCTCTGCTTTCCACCCGCCTGGTCGAACGAATGCCCGCTAGCCGCTCACTCACTCAGCAGTCATAGGGAAGCAAGACTGAACCCACCGAAAACAAAACAATAGCAGCAACCACATGGGCAATGAACACGCAAGACCAGAGACGGCATCATGGGCTATGGATACTTCATTCAAAGCAGTGCAGCAGAGCTATCGAACGCAGCCTCTCCGCAACTACACCCCATCATGACTATGTCCCATGCCCAGCGCATGCTTGGTCTTGTCCCCAATCGACTCGTGCGTAGACCCGTGCACCGTATTGTCCTTGGAGCGGCCAAACTTGTCGCTAATCGACTGGCTCATGTTCTTCGAGTCGTCTGGCTGCGCTTCGCGGGCTACTTTGTCGCCGGCGCCTGTGATGCTTTCCTTTGCCTTTTCCAGCGTCGACTTGGACGAGTCGGGTTGCTGGGCGGCGGGGCGGGTTAGTGAGGCCAAGAGGGAAGCGTCTGAGAAGACAGGGACAGCGTACGAGCTTCTCGCCCGCCTTGGTGTGGAAGTCTTTGCGGAATGCGTCGGACATGATGGATGGGCTGCCTGAGGCTGTATGGAGGGTTGTGTTTTGTTGGTAGAGTGCTATGGCAGTGGCTTTAGGACGTCGGGTCGAGTGATAGGCTTTGGAGGTGAGATCAACGTTGTATTGAGGAGAACATGTTTATATATGCACTCCCCGGGATTCTGCTGCGCGATCTACGTCGAAATGGCGTCACTTGTCCTTGTATCCACCTGGTGCTCCTGTAGTGAGCAAGAAAGTAAGACCCACGGTTTCTCCTTATTGGCTCCTGCAATGCCCATGTTGCAATGAGGGGTGGCAGGGGGGAAGGTGATCATCATCGGGATTCGGCAGCATCGATGGAAGCTATACTACCCAGTGGAAGCCTATCCACACATGGTGGGGGGTGACATGACCCGCAGTACGACGAGATGATACGCATGTGCAAACTTTGCCATCAAACTGGTATCCTGGCAACCTCATGACGATGTCCACTTCCAAGCCCCGCACTCAAAGTTGGCGTAGCATCTGAACTCGTTGCTGAGCCCCTTGGCATGCCGGATTTCGTAATCGGTCGTCCGCGTGCCGACCCTGCCGTACAGTTTCTCGGTGATGAGGGATTCCATTCGCTCCCCTGTGCAGACGAGGAGGCGCAGTGCTTCCTGCGTCCAGGACTTGGCTAGCCAGCGCACTGTCAAGGCCGCTGGGGGATTGGTGCGTTAGCCCATGGGTAATCTGCCGTCGATGACCAGAGCACACCGTACCTTTGGTCTGGCAGTCTTGGCTTAGGAAGGGGGGATCGCAAATAATGGCGTCGAACGAGCCTTGCAGCTCCGCGGGGAGTTGGATAGCTTTTTCAAAGTCATAGCGGACGAACTCTTTGAAGACGGCGAAACGCTCGTCGTACTCGAGGAGTGTGATGTGCGGCCTGCACTTGACTTGGCCCGAAGCCTGTTCGTTTCCTTTGTCAGAAAGACGACAAGAAGAAGAAGAAGAATCGAGAAAATGATAACCTACGACCATGTTCTTGAGCTGGATGAAGACACTGGGCGCTGACACTACGGCTATCCGAGTCTCATCCGTGGCACCATCCAGGAGCTGGCTCGCGAGAAGTGACGCCGTCTCGTCGCTATACCAGAACTGGCTCGCATTCCAGTTCTCGGTGAAGGCTTCCATGGTCAATTTCCCGTCAAACTCATCTTCAGCCTGGCCCTTGAGCGCTTCAAACTGTTTTTGGCGCGCATCCCGTTCGCCGTAAAATTCTTTCAAAGCGTCCAGTGCCGTGCTCGAGAGCTGGCTTTGCTGCTTAGCAAATGGTCATTGCGCGAGAAGGGAACATACAGTGGCTCGTCGTCCTCTTCGATCAGCGGCATGGCGAGGCGGCGCTTGAGGGGGAGTCCTGTGCAGTGCTGGATGGTGGCCTGGCTCGCCTGAAGAGTGATAGCTTGCTTTCTTCCCGCGGTGACGAAATGGCGGGCTATCGATAAGACACGCTCTGAGCCTCGGCAGTGGCCCAAAGTAGTAAGTACTAGTGATGGTCAGCATCACCAGGTCCGCACGTCTGCAATGCTGGTGCACGCGTGTTGCCTCTTGGAGGCTGTCTTGGATCATGGCTGAGCCTCTCGTGCCCCTTGCGACGGTGGAAAAACTGAGCAGCCGAGTGATTCGGATTTTGGGCGGGAATCCGGGCAAAGTGAGTGAGCGCCGATTGAGCGTCCAACGGCCGTGGTTAACAGGGAACAGTTTACCTTGCAGGGTACGTCGTATTCACCCCGAGCCTGGAAATACAGGCAGCTGCTGATTTTGCGGCCAAGGCACGAACACCTACATCGTCGGCCAAGGCCCCAAGCGCCTCCTCATCGACACGGGCGAAGGCAAGCCGGAATGGATTGCATCGGTCAAGTCGGTCCTGGCAAAGGAGAACATCACCATCGACAAAGCGCTCCTAACGCACTGGCACCCCGACCATATCCAGGGCGTGCCAGACCTCCGGTCTCTTTCTCCCCACACCACCGTACATAAGCACAATCCCCGTGATGACTGGCTCGACATCGGCAACGGGCAGCAGTTCAAGGCCGAGGGCGCAACGCTGCGCGCCTTGCACTCCCCCGGCCACACCACCGACCACATGGCCTTCATCCTCGAAGAAGAAGACGCCATGTTCACCGCCGACAACGTCCTCGGCCAGGGCACCGCCGTCTTCGAAGACCTCGCCTCCTACCTGCATAGCCTCGAAACCATGGCCCACGCCTTTGGCGGCCGCGCCTACCCCGGCCACGGGCCCGTCATCCCCCACGGCCCCGCCAGAATCCGGGAATACCTGCAGCATCGCAAGCAGCGCGAGCAGCAGGTTCTCGACGTCGTGGCCTCGGAGTCGCCACGCCACGCCGGCTGGACGAGCAGGGAGCTCGTCAAGGTCATTTACAAGCACTATCCCGAGAGCCTGTGGGAGCCGGCGGAGAGGGGCGTGCTGCAGATCTTGGAGAAGCTGGGGGCGGAGAGCAAGGTTCGGTGGGATGAGGCGAGCGCGACGTGGGCGTTGGGCGGGAAGTCTAGTCTCTAGTCGGCAAGATGGACCGCCAGAATAATACGAATTGTCCATCTGCTTCTTTGTGCAACGTAGCCCGCTTGTATAGCGGATGTGGGCACGCAAGACGACGGAGCATGGCCACATGATAGTAGAGCTAATTAGCTCCTCCGCGAACAATCTCCAGCTGCGATGCCAGAGTGGTTAATGGGTTAGACTTGAATTCCGTTCAGACATCTAATGGCTTCGGCCGCGCAGGTTCGATCCCTGTTCGCAGCGTGTTTTTTATTTTTTGGTATTTGATACAGTGGTGATGTTCGTTTTGCTACTGCGCTTGCTGAATTCCGAGTGGCTGCCTGGCAGACGTTTTTTTCTTTTCTTTTTTTTTGAATCTCGATCTACCTACCCCACGTACGAGGGAGTAGCAAGAGTCGGTCGAATGGTAACCGCATCAATCCATGCCATAACTCAATAAAATTGGATTGCCCTGGTCAAAAAGACCAAACCAGCCTACCCCGCCTCACCTTTCCCCCCACTTTGCCGTGAAGCTTGGGCCTGTCGTCCTCCTCTCCAAGCCAAACTCTCGCCCTACCAATTAACACACACGACACTTGCGTCTCCTGTCCAACACAGTACTGTTGCACCCTGAGTACCGCAATGGCCGGCATCTGCATCTTCTGCAAGATCATCAAGGGTGGGTGGTGGTCCCGACCATTCCGTTACTTGGTACCGCCATGATCCGCTAACTAGCCCCCCCATGCAGGTGAGATCCCCTCGATGAAGATCTTCGAGAGCGACAAAACCCTTGCGTTCCTCGATATTGGACCGCTCAGCAAAGGGCACTCTGTAGGTCGTTTTCCTGCTTGCCATGCGCTTTCCTCGGCCCTTGAACAGCCACTGACGTCTGGCATCCAGCTCATCATCCCCAAACACCACGGTGCCAAACTCCACGACATCCCCGACGACCAGCTTTCTGAAGTGCTCTCAGTCACCAAGAGGATCGCACTGGCTCAGAACATCCACGACTACAACATCCTGCAGAACAATGGCCGCATAGCGCACCAGGAGGTCGATCATGTGCATTTCCATCTGATTCCGAAGCCGAATGAGAAGGAAGGACTGGGCATCGGCTGGCCGGCGAAACCAGCAGACAAGAGCGAATTGACCAAACTGCTGGAGGAGATCAAGAGCAAGATGTAAAGCTCCATCTCCCGCACAGCCCTCCATCCGACATGCTTGATTGATACGGTAGTCCTCGATTCAATGACCCCTAAACATGGGTTTTCTCTTCTCCCTGAAGGCGACAAGCGCCTCGTCTCTGTCTTTTGTCTTGACCACAGTCTCATACGCTGCATTCTCCGCCCGCTCGCCCAACGCACAGCCCTCGACCGCCGCCAAAGCAGCCTTGATCGCAATCGGCCCGCCCTCACATATCTCCCTGGCCAGCTTCACCGCCTCGCTCAACACCTTTTTCCGCGCCGCACCCTCCTGCTCCAAGTCCTCTTGGGTAACTTCAATTAGCCGATCGCAGATTCCAAGGAAATATGCTTCGGGCGCGGCAACACGACGACCCGTGAGGATCAAGTCGCGGGCGCGGGACAGCCCAATGAGCGCAGGGAGACGGTACGTCCCCCCTGCGCCAGGGATGATGGCGAGCCGTGTTTCGGGCAGCGCGACGACCGCGTTGGAGCCGAAGACGCGCAGGTGCGTTGTGAGGGCTAGTTCAAGGCCGCCGCCGAATGCGGGCGCAGCGAGGGCGGCGATGGTGGGGATACGCAGCCGTGAGAGGGAAGCGAAGGTGGCGCGGAGAGAGGCGAGGAAAGCTGCTGTGCTAGGTACCGAGAGGGAGCCGTGGTTAGTCGAGACACGCCATCGTTTTTCTCAAAACAAACTCCAATGGAAGCAATACCCACTCTTCCTGGGTAAAACTCGCTCGCTCCTTGAGATCGGCGCCCGCGCAAAAGCTCGAGTCCACCTCGCTGGCGAGAATCAACGCCCGTGTTGCGCCCGCGTCCCCCTCGTCGTGCACGCTCTCCACTTGCGCGCGCAGCTCGCCGAGCAGCTGCCGCGAAATCGCATTACGCGCGCCCGGCCGGTTCAGCGACAGGATTCGTATCCGGCCACAATGCGGCGCGGGGACGTTGGTAACGGAGAGCGCGGGACTTGGCGACGTCGAGTACGCGCGGAGGGAGAGGAGGGATCGCGGGGACAGCCGTGGGAGGGAGAAGGGGGAGAGGAGGGGCATCGTGGCATGTCCTGTTTTCTCCCGGGCTGGTCTTCTTGGAGATTGTGGGCTTGAGACGGGTTGTTGGTTTGGGAAGGGAGTTAGACTGCGGTTAGCCGAGGTTCCCGCCCCAGGCTGACTACTATGGTAGTTGCTCGGGTAAGAGCGTCCAAATGTCTCTGTCGTTGTTGTTTTGCACAAACGACTTCGCCTGGTGGATATGTCATCTCGCCGGCTGGCATCGTGCTTGGGTGGAGCTGCGGTCTTGGCTGGAGACGTTGGGTGATGAGGATCGATGTCGTGTTGGTAGCTTATCTTTTCCGTAGCTCTGTATACGTGATTACAGCCGAGACAATCCGCCGGAAGAGGGTCAGGATGCCTTGTTGGCAGTTGTGCCGAAATGGTGAAACGACGCGGGGTTCCTGGGGCAGATGAGGAAACTCTGTCACTGGTTAGCTCGCCCGTACCGTCCCCATGAAAAATTTCGCCTCGATAATCTGTGTATCCTGGGTGCCTCTTATATGCCGTGTGAAGATTTACTACACAAGTTTGTTAGTCCGTATAGCAGTCGTGCCTGAAGATTACTTTGGATAACATTTGAATGGACGTGGATCATCTCTCTTGGGCCTGAGTAACCTAGTTGAGCGGAGTTCAGATAATTGTAACAGATGTACTATGTAGGTACTCTGTATACCGGCCAATCTCCGAAAATACGTAGGCGAAATGTTAATTCATGTCCACTGCTGAAGGCACAATTGAATCCAGTAGCTTATACTTTTACCACTATTCACCATTTCATACGCAGTAGCTGCCATACGTCACGATGCTCTACACACTTCCAGCACAGCTTGTATTAGCTGCTGCTTGCGTTCTTGCCTCACCTGTTCAGCTTCCAAGCTTGCTACCCCGTGGTAAATTCAGAACCAAGCTATGTGATCGTAGCCCTAATGAGACAACTGCAGACGGAGACTTGACTTCACGAGTAGAAGCTGCTTTCAAGCCCTACCTTAACGTCGTTGACGGCTGCTCCCCAGTAGCCGCTGTTGACACCGACGGACATACAAAGTAAATACCTTAACTCCTCCAAAGGCCAACCTAACATTCCTACAGTGATGGCCTATCATCCGAAAGTACTGATAACAAAGACTGCTTTAATCCCGCGGTCCCGGGGCCAGTCTACGCTCGATATTTCGAAAACAAATCTCCAGGCGACTTCTCTGGCAGCGACGCACTCATGTACGCCTGGTACTTCCCCAAATCCACGGGCGACAAAAAGAGCCACAAGCACGACTGGCAAATAGTGGTTCTGTGGCTTATGCGGACGCCAACCGCAAACCCAGATCCACTTGCCAGCTATGCAGTTGCAGACGTCTCGGTATCTACGCCTAGAGGCTACAAGACTGGTGTCAGTCCTCGGTTATCGCATGGATCTGATCCTCTAGGGATTTTCTACGTGCAGTCGGGGCTGGATGCAGATCATATTCACAACGAAGCGACCGCCTTTAACTCGTCACTGGTCCCGTGGGAGGCTTTTACGCCGCAGGCACAACACGCTCTCAACGACAAGCAGGCTCTGGGAGGATATTCAGCGCCCTTTTCAGACGCCCCGGCTAAGTCTGGCCGTTCGAAAACACAGTTCCAGGACCACCTGAAGGCTGCGTGGGATAGTATGCGGAAAGCATGAAAAACCACCCAAGGCTTCCACGACGCCTGTTGACGTTGCGTCAAGATGGGTTCGATTAGGGAACGCGCATTGTCGTTATTTATCAGACCCTCTTTGTAGCGTACGCTACCTACTACTCTTATCCCGAGAAAGATAGTTGGTATTGTGTTACTACGCAGAGGGTCCAGGGATATAGGGTAAAATTTGATAATTTCTTGTAGAACCGATAGTCTTCAGCCCGAAGCATGGTTCGCAGAGGTTAGCTAACCATTGATAACACTTGTGAAACTACTCGGGCCCTGGCGGTTTGTCCAGAAAGATTGGGCCTGTGGCCGAAGGTCTATCACTATCATGGTATCATAGGTATATATCGTGCCTAGTCGCCGAAAGCGTAATCTTTGAGGGGCTAACACGATAGATTTATATATTAAACTGGCGTGTTTAGGATAGAGTGGGAAATATCTGTTGCTTGTATTCCGAGATAGATAGATATACCGATAATACCATATAGTAGTAGATGTCCGGACAGAACAGTAGCTGGGAATTCGCTATGCTACCTAGTTATAGGTAGCGCAACATTCCTGAAAATCGCAAGGGCCTGAGTACGGTAAATCAGCAGAATCGGCCCTATAGCAGGGACTCTTTATTTATAGCTATTGCGCCGAAATAGTGAAACAACGTTAGGCTCCTAGGGTAGATAGAGAAACTCTAGCTATTTCACTATCAGTTACAGGTATACGTAGTCCGCTGTTAGCTAAATAAATACCTAGGCTTGGATAAATTATTCTACTTAAAGAATATATCTGTTCTAGAGTCCTGCCTTAAACAATATAATAGTATATAGTATTACTTTTATATAACTATATTTCTAGAATTAGACCTAAGTAACCAATTGTTTCGTATAGTGCCGAAACAGGTAACTTAATTTATTGCTTATAATCCCGGTAATCTCCGGGAACACAATTAGTAGTACTGCGTACCTACTCCACTCCAAGTATATATATATACCCTGCTGAAGTCTCCCTTAAGTATAATAGCTCCTACTTTTACCCCCATTTTAAGCGCAGTAGCGGTTAAACAATATAATGCTTTATACACTTCCAGCACAGCTCTTGCTGGCCGCAACTTGCGTTTTCGCCTCACCTGTCGAGCTTTCGAGCTTGAAACCCCGATCCCAACCTGGCGACCTTAATTTCAGACCATCCTCTGGAAATAGTGGAATATTCAAAACTCAACCAGTTATCTCCAGCCTCCAGGAGACTGTCACTGCAAATGGGGACATGAATTCACAATTGGAACTTGCTTTCAAGCCCTACCTGAACGCTATTGACTCCTGTTCCCCTGTAGCTGCTGTCGACTCCGAAGGATATACAAGGTAAAATCTCCGAGTCCTTCTTGATAACTAGTCAGCTAATACTACACTAGTGAGGGTCTATCCTCTAAAAGTACTGATAACAAGGACTGCTTCAAGACGAACCAGGAGTCTGGTGGCCAATTATACGCCCGACGTTTCCAAAATGAACGCAAAGGTGAATTCTCCAACATGGACGCAATCATGTACTCCTGGTACTTCCCTAAATCCACGGGTGGTAAGAAGAGCCACAAGCACGAATGGCAAACAGCTGTCGTATGGTTGACTGTCGAGGGCGACGGAAATCAGCTCACCAACTACAAAATCGCAAAAGTCTCGGTCTCTACGCCTAGCGGCTACGTGGCAAGTACTGCGAATCTTCGACCCGACCATCAGGTAGTTCAGTACCAACAGTCGGGACTGTCTCTCATCGGACCCGACACGCCCGAAAGCAAGTCACTACCAGTCCTGAGCGACAGCGCCAATACCTTTTACTCTCCCCTAGTCGCGTGGGAGGCTTTCACGAAGAAGGCAAAACAGGCCCTCAACGACAAGCAAGTCCTTGGAGGATATTCGGCGCCCTTTTCCGACGCCCCAGCCAAGGATGCTTCAAAGACACAATTCCAGGACCACCTCAAGGCTGCATGGGAAGCCAAGGCGTAGGCGTAGCGTTTGTCGTATAAATGCTTTGCAAAACACTCGACCTGTCCACTTCAACACCCACCCGCCTACCACATGGTTGTCAATTGCCAACCCTCCGTCGTCCGACATGAATGCCCCGCGCGCTAGATAGTTCTTGTACACCAAATAAATCAAATCACCCACTTCTCCGAACGCGTGCTCCACTGCTGAATTCCACAGGCCCAGGAATCCCGCGCTGGAAGTACTTACCCAGCAGCAGCAGCAAAAGGCACTAATGTCGCCTCCATGCTATGCTATTCTCTAGCAATCAATGCCTGCCTAGAAACTTTCTTAGCTAGACACCCACCTCGTCTTGCTCGCTCCAGCCGCTCAATGGCAGCAACAACGATATCGCAACGCGCCCACGCCGCGAGTGTGTTGGATAATGAGCCAGAGCGGACTGACTAGGTAGGTATGGGACAGGCAGTACAGTACGGGTCTGCTCCGCGACCGTACCGACAAACGTAGGCAAGCAAGATGGAACGGATGAATCCAAAAATGTCTGTATTCTCTCAGCACGCACCATGCATACACACCCTGTCCGATTCTCACTCGGTGTATGGTTTGATTAATCGTTGAAGAAAAAGAAATGGCCATGACATCGTAACGCCATGACTTGCTCGTTACATTCCGGGACCAAGCTACCTATGTATCTTGCGCCAAGCGTAAAAAAGGCACGTCTAGAGTGGGATGAGGATGATGTTGTGATCAAGTATATACAACAGGCCCAACCGCCTTACAATATAAATCTCAAGTCGGCATCGCCATGATTGCCCCCCAACTACCGCCTCCACCACCACCAGATGATCCTCCGCCGCGACCTCTCCCTCCAGCGCCAGCGGTCTTTTTGGGAGCAGGCGCACTTCCCGAAGCCTTGCCTTTATACCTCTGCTTCTTCACGCCTGCAAAGCTGCCTGAGCTCCCCGAGCTCTTTCTACGAAACGGCTTCTTCCTAGCTCCAGCACCTGCGGCCTTGGATGGTGCTCGTGCAGCGGGCGCTTTGGTCGAGGACGGACCAGCGGCTTGCGTGTATCGACTGTTGAACTCTTGGACCCGCGGGTCAAGATTGGCGGTGAAATGATGACTTATGTGAACTGCTCCATCGTCATCATCATCATCGTTGTCTTCTCCATAGAAATCACCGCATGAGTAGTCGCTCTCGGGCTGCTCGTGGATAGCGGCCGATACAGCCTCATCGTCGCTACAAAGATCCACGACTAACTGATGATTTTGATCTGCGACGGTTTCGCCGTCATCGTCAGACACGTCGTGAACCACGCGCGCAGCGGGAGTTTGGCGGCGACGGGGTGCGTGGTTTTGGGGTACGGGTACGGCGTCGCCGTAGACTAATCTGGAATTTTCGATCAGTGGCAGGAAGCGTTTGCCGTACAGATCGATCATTTCCGGTCTGATCCCTTTAATCAAACGCATCTCTTCAAGACTGCGGGGTAAAACGATGCCCATCTCTCGGAGAACTGTGTCGGTGAAGATGGCCGTCCTGTGTCCTTTTTGTGTCATGATACTTTTCCGAAGTGCAATGGCGCCTGTGAGGAAATCGCGCAGTACATCGAGTTGGAAATCGTCCAAGTTCGCCGTTCTTTCATCCACTGTGATTGGAGCTCCGAGCGGCTTAGCAGTAGTTGGTCGCGAAGACTTGGCGATGCGTACGGGTGGGAATTCAGCGTCATTTTTGATGCGTGCGGTCTTCTTGTGTGTGGTATGCGGCGGCGGAGCAAAGTAGTCGTCTTCATCCTCTTCCTCGACTCCCTGAAAAGCGAATTGCCGAATCTTCTGTTTTGGTGCACGAATAGGAGACGATACATTCGTCGATGGGTATTGTGTCTGCTGTTTCTTCGTCTTCTTTACTTTCTCCGATGCGGGATTTTGTGCTGAGGTTCGAACCTGGAGCTGCAACTTTCGGCGTTTGGTAACATATTCGTTACGCATGGGACCAGGCTGTACCGATTAGCGAAATCTATGCAAACGGTGATATTATCTTACATGGAGGTAGTTCGTGGCAAAGCCAACCTTGTTGACTTTACTCGTTTCCTCGAAAGCCCCAGCGTCAAGTAAAGCCTGGAAAATTCGCTCGTTATCGCCTCTTTCTAGATCCTTGCCGAAACCCCAGCCATGAGCCTCCAATCCAGTTTTCTTCAACTTGGCACTACTTGCGCCACGAAAGGCATCGACGCACTGGTGCATGGTGACACTATCTTTATGTACCCGGCTGACGAGCTTGATGGCCATCACGGCATATTCCGTGAGATCTTTTGTGACGAAAGTAGAGTCGGAGCGGCAGTTGTCACAGGTGGAATTGCAGTTGGCCGGGTTGAAAGATTCGCTGAAGTAGCCAAGGACTTGAGCGCGTCGACAATCGGCCTTATTCTCACAGTATTGGATCACTGTGCGTAGCATGCTATGCAACCGTTGCTTTTGTTCATAACTTCCTTCGCCTTCGTCAATCATCTTTCTGTAGGTCCTGCAGTCTGCGTATTGATAGTAAAGATAGCACTCTGAACGCTTTCCATCACGGCCAGCACGACCAGTCTCCTGGTAGTAGCCTTCCAAGCTCTTTGGTAGGGTGTGATGGATGACGTATCGTACATCGGCCTTATCAATGCCCATGCCGAAGGCGATCGTGGCTACGATCACATGATACTCGTTGCTTTGCCACTTGCGTTGAACTGCAGATCGTTCCGCAGACTCCATGCCGGCGTGGTAGTGGAATGCCTTGATGCCAATATCAGACAGCTTCTTAGCAACTGCTTCACAGCTCTTGCGAGACAGACAATAAATAATCCCAGATTTGTTTCTATATCTCTCCCGAATAAGCTCCGCGATGTTATTGACCACACCTTTGATCTTTGGCACCACCTCATAAGACAGATTTGGTCGATTAAAACTCTGCGAGAATTGCCGGCATCCCTGTATCCCAAGATTGGCGACAACATCGGTGCGAACGAGAGATGTTGCGGTGGCTGTCAAAGCAATCACAGGTACGCCGGGGAATTGACGTACGACATCTCCCAGTGCTTTGTAGTCCGGCCGGAAGTCGTGACCCCACTGGCTTACGCAATGTGCCTCATCGATGACAATTCTCGCAAGGTTACCTCGTGAATATAGTTGTTGAAAGGCGCCGATCATCCTTTGATTCTTACTAAGCATCTCAGGTGTCACGTAGAGGATCTGGACGAACTTCTGTGGATCTTGTTCCCTCAATCCATCCATAATCATGTTCTTTTGTGCCGCTGTCGACTCTCCATTGATCAGGAATGCTTGCATACCAAAACGTTTTTCACAAGCTGCCACTTGATCCTCCATCAGACTGAGAAGTGGAGACACCACAATGGTTACTCCGTGTGTTTTCCCTGAAGTGATGACCGACGGCAGTTGGTAGCAAAGCGATTTGCCACCACCAGTCGGCATGAGCACAAAGCAATGCTGTCCTCCCAAGGTAGTATTAATGGCTTCGAGCTGTCCAGGTCGAAAGCCACGCAAACCAAACCGGCGAACGAGGGCATTCCGGAGATCCTGAGACCAGGGAAAGTCCATCCCAGGGTAATTCTTTGCGCGTATGTCCATTTGGGGCTTTTTGGATGGGGGTGGTTTCTCGGTTGGTTGAAATTTGTTCGTGCTAGTCTCACGGAGAACCTCTCGAGTTGTTATTGCCGTCGTGGTGTCGGTTCTGTCAGCTTTCCAATCATAGCCACATGGTGCTTGATTTTCGGCATTGCTCGTCTCCTGAAAAAGATCCTCGTCCGTGTCAAACTCTCCATAATCGTCATCGTCTATCTCGACCGGGCCGGGTGGTGGACCCATGTTACTTGTGAAATCATTACCATCTGCATTGTCCAAATCTATGTCGCCAAACTCATCGGTTGAGTCGTCGGAGGCACCATCCCCAGTGAGCCTTTGATCGTCGTAGTATTGGGGTGTTTCAGGTATACGATGTGATCGTTCGCGGGATTTAGATGAGTCACGGAGTCCCCCTCGTCCATTGTACTGGGCGTGAGAATCCCTATTCGATTGCGGTGGCGGAGATGCAGCGACCTGCTCTTCAGCGAACCGTATTTGATGACCCGATGTCCATACCTCCTGCCCCCCGAACTGTGTTTGCTGCACCCTCTGTGTTGTGTGTGCAGGATTAGGCTGATCGACGTTCAGTGGTCGCATTCTTTGCTGGTAAGGGCTGGTTTGTGTTGACTTGATGATCACTTTGCGAGAATCGGTACCGTCTGTTTTCGGGACTGGTTTGTCACGATGTTCAATCTCTGCAGTTTCAAGCAGGTAGTACATCTGGATTTGGTTCTCTTCAATTGACTTGAAAAGCTTGTTGAGGTTGTAGCCATCCGATTCGTCATAATCCCCCCCCATATCAAGGTCATCTGCAAGCTTTTCTTGAAGTCGTTGTTGCTGCTTGTTAAGGCATTCGTGCGTAGCCTTCATGGCAATGAGCCGAGCAATTGCGTCTTTTCGTGAGCGGGCACGTGTCAGTTTTTCTTGATGTACTGTGTCAGGCACTCCAAATTCACCCAAATGGGCTACAAAAGCTGCGCGTGCATGGCCCCATGCTGAGCTCGCTGTGGTAAGATGCTGCTCCAGTCTGTGGCCTTCTGATTCTAAGAATGATGTCACAGTTTGCCGCATAGCCTCCCGGCTTTCCTTGGATAGTTCCGAGGACGTTGGTGTAGACCTGTGTTGCACAGTTGTGAACTTGGCCGGCGCGATGGCTCTTTTCGAACCATTTTGCTTCTTCGGGGACAGTGATTTGGCTAGAACAGGCTTAGCCTCGTGTTTCGGCTGGTATGGGCTTGGACTTCGCAAGGGTTTAGTTGGAGAGCGAATGGGGAGCTGCATACTCCCAGTGGGGACAGGAGTTTCCCCACGCAGTGTCCGATTTCTCGGTGATCGTGACTTTGCTGGGAACTGCGGATCAATGTCCATGTCATCCAACACACTATAGTCTTCCTCCTCAGAATCCAACACAATGTGCTCAGCTTTCCTTACGACCACGGGCTTTCTTGTGCGAGAAGGTCTTTCAACCGAAGACTTCTTGTCCGGGGAGGGACTACGGGTTTGCATGCCGATCTTGCGGGCTGGTTCTGAGATTTCCGACGGAGCGCGGCTCAGTGATTGGCGTTTGCAGGTCTGAGTAGACGGTACGACGCCAGACTGCGCCCCCAGCAGTTCCTCTTGCTCCACTTGTAGCATGGCTTCCATGTCATCTTCGCCAAAGTGATCACCCTGGTCGTGCTCGTTGTAATCGCGGCCCGTTGCTGCCACAGTCGAATAGGGCGGAGGTGGACTCTCGGGGGCTAGAACCATGTCATCGATGTCCGGGAAGTCGTCATCGACAAGCGGAGAGCTGCAAATGGGAGGGGTTGGGTTTGGTCTGGGCGACTTTGCGAGGCGAAGGGCTTGATTATAGTCCTCGCTTTTCCTCTTCCTGGACTTGCTCGCGCGGTCGGCGGTCGGGGAAGACGGCATTTCGTCGTTTCCGGTGAGATCAATGGCCTCGACATCCACTGACTGCATGCGCACCCGAAGCTTCCCCGTGCCATCTGCGCTCTCCCCTCTGACTTGATGTTGCGGCAGCCCCGCCAGCACCAGTTTCGGCTTGCCGCTCGCCGGCGTTTGCCTTAGCCGTGCCATATCCGAGGTCGTGCCTTCGCTCCCAGGCGGGTTGAGCCGGTCGCTTGTCTCGGCGCGGGCAGAGGCAGGATCCGGCTCATTGCACGGTGCAGAGTCCACCAAAAACGAAGATGGCTGCGATGCGGCAGCCGAACCCGTCGGTACCGCGTCCGGATCGTAGGAAACAGTCGATGTAGCGGGTGCGATCCAGGGCTTCTCCGACAGCAGCCACTCAAGATGCGTGCTAAGGTTGTTCCGAGGCATCAGATCGTCGCATGGTCGGCAGCGAGTGTGCGCGTCAGCCGTCTACGCGTCGAGGGAGTGTGTTTTCTCGAATATGCGGGCGTCGTGGTGGCGAGGCGATGCCGTCCAGAGTCCAGACTCCACGCTAGAGTGGGCGGGTCGTGTTGTTGCATCGTCGACGCGTTTTAGCGCGGCACCAGCGCACGTGACAGGATGCCCCTCACCCGTCTTTCCTGTTCGATCTTCGGTGTGTCGCCGCTGGTTTCCTGCTGGCCTCGGTCCTCCCATATGGCGATACGTCTGAAACGAAACACGAAACCTCCTCACTGTCCTGGTTCCATGCCATCGACTTGTGCTCGCTTTGAGCTGGCGTACAACTCGGAATGACATGGGACATGGCTCGCCTGGGCGCTTAGGCAGGCATCCAACTACCGTGTACCAGAACACCTGTTGATGTATTCTACACAGCCCGTAGTCAGCCATCCAGTGCCCCTCTCTTACGTTATCATCGCTTCTCGAGTTCTGTATCCGCCGTCAACAAGTCCTGCCCCAGTCTGCCATCTTCTATTTCCCCTCTGTTCTGTCCTTCACAGAACACAGCCGAATTCGGAACCATGGAGGAAACTGACCCCCAAATCTTCAACCGGTTGGCGACAGAGATTGCGCAGATCCATGGCCAGCCGCCATCATCCGAGGTTCTTCCCTCCGAGGTCGCCTTGACGGCTGGCCGTACTAAGCTGGTGACTGAGCTGCCCTCTTCGGGCAAGGGCTTGGAACAGACGATCCGACACATACGAGAGCATCTGGTACCGGCCTTCAATGCCTCCTCTCGATCGCCGAACTAGGTATGATGTGACATATGTTCCATGTCCTGTTCACCGTTGTACAGAACAATCATAGAGCTACTCAAAGGGCCAGCGTGACTAACAAACTACAGTACGTACCATCCACTTCTTTTCCACCCGGTGCTATTCGCTAGAGTAACGCAGCAACCTACTCACCCTGCTCCGACAGTTACGGCTTTATCATTGGTGGCTCCACCCCCGCCGCCACTCTTGCGGATAACCTCGTCACCCACTATGACCAGAATGTTCAAGTGCACCTCCCCTCGGAGTCCATAGCTACAAATATCGAAGATACAGCGCTGAATCTTCTATGCAACCTCCTCGACCTAACACCACATCACTGGCCCCACCGCACCTTCACCACCGGTGCGACCGCCAGCAACATGCTAGGCCTGGCATGCGGACGCGAATATGTGATTGACGAGGCATCGGCGCATCGGACTGATGCTGAAGTTAGTGTTGGAGAAGTTGGCATCGCAGAGGCAATGTGCCATGCAGGCATTGACAAGATTCAAATCCTGACGACAGCGCCGCATAGTTCGCTGAGCAAAGCAGCAAGTGTGCTTGGTCTCGGAAGGGCTTGCGTAAAGAGTGTTGGCCTCTCTGACGCAGCGCATAGATTTGACATGGGAAAGTTGAAGACACTCCTTGTGCAACCAGGATCTGCGAGCATCGTAGTAATCAGTGCATCCGAAGTCAACACTGGACTGTTCGCCACAAACGGGCTGAGCGAGATGAAAGAAATAAGACAGCTATGCGACATGTATGGTGCGTGGATCCACGTCGACGGCGCATTTGGCCTGTTTGCTCGCATCCTCTCAGCCAACCCTGCTCTTCTTGCCGCAACCGAAGGCATCGAACTCGCCGACTCACTCACAGGAGACCTCCACAAATTGCTGAATGTGCCCTACGACTGCGGCTTCTTCCTCTCGCGTCACGCCAGTCTTGCCCCCCGCGTTTTCCAAAATGCCAACGCTGCGTACCTCTCCACTGGCGCCACGGTCGATGCGATCATGTCGCCACTCCACGTTGGCATTGAGAACTCGAGGCGCTTCAGGGCACTGCCGGTTTATGCGACGTTGGTTGCGTACGGGCGCGATGGATATAGGGACATGTTAGAGCGGCAGGTCGGGCTGGCCAGGGGCATTGCGAAGTTCCTACTGCAAAGTGTGGACTTTGAACTTCTTCCCGAGGCACCAGAGGCTGCTCACGGGGAAGAAGTACTGCATGGCATTTTCATCATTGTGCTGTTTCGCGCCCGGGACGATGGGCTTAATTCACAGCTTGTGGAGAGGATCAAAGCGGCGAGGAGGATCTATGTGAGCGGGACGGTATGGAAGGGTAGGCCTGCCTGTAGATTTGCCGTGGCAAATTGGCAGGTGCAGGTGCAGAGGGATTTGAGTGTGATTGAGGAAGTGCGGGGGAGTGTGGTGGAGGGATGGAAAGCGGAGCAGCGGGCCAAGTAGAGACACGACCATGTCAAGCTACACATGGTTCGAGGGAAGGAAAGGCTAGCGATCGTAACATATTCAATGAGACGTTCCGTACTGGCCTCCCTACACGTCAACTTGCCACCCCTCAAAGCTCATCCCTCCTGCTCTCCATCGTTCCCCTCGACCTCAATCGATACACGCCGACAGAATGTCTCGCAATCTCTGCGCTAAAAGTTCCACTGGGATTGAGTTCGCCAACTCTGCTCCCCCACAGCGCAGGATGCCCCTCCTCCACCCCCTCCGCATACCCCACCTTCGTCGCATTAAACCGACTCGTGCTATTCGCCAACACCTCGCCAGCGCTTCCATCCAACACGGCGGCCGCCTCTGTCTCCTTCATGCGGTGCGCCCAGAGATCAAACACGTCCCACGTCTGCGCGAGCTCGGGCGGCGCTTGATACGCGCCGGCGGTGCGCTCGTCGAAGAACAGCTCGTCAATGGTGAAATTCATCGCCATGGTCGTGTTGGCAGCGTTGAGCAGCGCGACGGCGCGGTCACCGTTGGCCAGGGTGCGGGTCCAGAGGGAGATCTCGCCCTGGCCGGTGCGATCTGCGGCGGCGGGATAGCGCCAGACGCGGTTGGCGGCGCTGGCGGAGCGGTCCTGGTTGAGGGCTAGGAGGGCGGGGTTGGAGTAGATGGCGAGGTTGGCGGGGGATAGAGTGCCGATGTTGGTTCCGATGAGGAGGGGCGAGGCGTGCAGGGCCCACATGCTGAAGTGCACGACGTACTCGGAGTCGGACTGGCCGCCGTTGCCAATCTCGAGCATGTCCATGTCGTTGAAGTAGCCGGACATGGTGCGCGAGGTGATGGCGGGCATCTTGTTGAGGATGTTCATCACGGAGCAGTGGAAGCCGGGCCAAGCGCAGCCAATGGCTTCGGTGCATGGGCAGCGGTCGTCCGGCCGGTTGAAGCTGTCGTAAATGTCGCCGCTCATGCGGCCGGAGTTTGCGATGCGGTAGGCCCAGTCAAAAGGGTCGTCGTTGCCCCAGTTGCACATGGCGTAGACCATTTCCCGGCCGGTTGCGTTGAGGGCGTCGGACATGACTTTGTAGCGGTCAAAGGAGAGTTTAGGGGTCCCAGACTGGCCTTGGTTGAAGCAGTTGTCGTATTTGAGGTAGTCGACGCCCCA
>Ga0182213_1000014_pt1 | contig 26018 bp, 32 predicted proteins | sample G5R1MG_22_FD_128399 | JGI IMG/M metagenome (GOLD analysis project Ga0182213, IMG submission 128399) | Switchgrass phyllosphere microbial communities from Michigan, USA - G5R4_MAIN_03OCT2016_LD1 MG | ecosystem: Host-associated > Plants > Phyllosphere > Phylloplane/Leaf | place: USA: Michigan... | reverse complement strand
GTGGACGAGCGCAAGCGGCTTGAGGGCGAGCTTGAGACGTTACGCGGGCGGAGCAAGAGCTACACGGATCGCATGGCGGAGCGCGCCACGCTGCGCGCGAAGGCGCTGGCGGACGCTGTCATGCCGGTGCCGGGCCTCGCGCTGGCGCGGTTGTGCGACGTGGTGCCGAACGAGGAAGCCGAGGACCTGATCGTCACGTTCGAGGGCGAGCCGTTCTCGCAAGCATCCGGCGCACAACAACTGCGCGTATCCATGCGCCTCGCGATGGCCGCCAACCCCAAGCTGCGAATCATGCTTATCAAGGAGGGCTCGCTCCTCGACGCGAACGGCCTCGCCCTGGTGCGCGAGCTGGCGGTCGAGGGCGACTATCAGGTGTGGCTTGAGACAGTCGGCGAGGGCGACGGGTCCGGGATCATCATGGAACAGGGGCGGGTTCGCGGTGCCGAGGAGCCGGAGCGGATTGAGCCCCCGCGTCGCCGCAAGGCGAAGGCGACCGAGGCCGAGACGCCAGCCGAGGAGCCGCGCGCATCCGGTGAGGCATTGGTTGAGGGGCGCGACGGGTTGAGCCGCACACCGCCGACCGAGCCGCCAGCTCATATCGCTACGCCTGCGCGTCGCAAGCCGTCCGATCTCCGCAAGGCTCCGGCGGGCGACCTGTTCGAGGGTGAACAGTGAGCCGCCCGCCCCTCTCCGGCTGTTTCGAGCCGCAAGTTGAGGACGCGGTGAGCGCCGAACCGGCGCTCATCGTGGCCGAGGCGGCGGCGATCTCGATCGCGATCAGCCTCAAGCGGATCGCCGATATTATGGAGAACGCCTCGGCCGATGCTGGCGCGGATGCGTCTCGCGGCGGCTTGTTCGGTCGAATCGAGGCCGCGATCGAGCATCTTTCCGGGGTGTTGAACGACGCCTCGCACAATCACGCACAAAGGATGGGTCAATGAACGACAAGACGACGACCGCCGCTCAAGACGAGCAATTCCGTAAGGATTTCGGCCTGTCCGGTATCCGCAAGCCGGTTCCGACCTTCCCCGGTTTTGTGCCCTACGTCCCCGGCGCCAAGATCAGCGCGCCGGGCGCGTATCGCGGCGTTCCGATGGCGGTCTATCACGGCGAGGAGCCGTGCGATTCGCCGTCGATCAGCTCGACCGGGCTCAAGATACTGGCGGCCGAGAAGGGTGCGCGAAAGAAAGGACAGACGCCGCGCCACTATTTCGAGGGGTCGCACCTCAACCCCAAGCGCAAGCCGAAAAGGGACACGGACGCGTTGCGCCTGGGTCGCGCGTTCCACGATTGCCTCCTCGACCCCGAGGCATGGGATCGCGACTATCACGTCCTCCCCGAGGGCTTCTCTCGCGCCGCCTCGGTCAAGCAAGCTGCGGCCATTGCCGAGGCGGACGCGGCAATCGCGGACGGGCTCACGGTTCTCACGATCAAGGAGGTCGAGCGGACCTATGCCTATTGCGACGCGATCCAAGCCGATCCGCTGATCCTGCCGTTCCTCTCGAACGGTGAGGCCGAGGTAACGTTCGCCTGGAAAGACGAGGCAACCGGCGTTTGGTGCCGCGCCCGCCCCGATTGGATGCTCGCCGACCTTAGCGCCGGGATCAATTTCAAGACGGACGCCGATGCGAGCTGGTCGGGCTTCTCGACCTCGATCGCCAAATTCGGTTACGCGCAGTCCGCCGCGTTCGAGCTTGACGGATATCTCGCCGTGTTCGGCGAGGCCCCGCGCCGCTACCTGCACCCGGTCGTTGAGAAAGTCGGCGAGGGGTACGAGGCGGGGGATTGGATACCCACCGCGCTATGGGAACTGCCCGACGAGGATATCGAGCGCGGTCGGTGGCTCAACCGGATCGCGCTCAACCGCTTCGCCGAGTGCCTCTCGTCCGGCAAATGGCCGGGATACAACGACGGCGAGCCGGAGCTTTGCGGCCTGCCGAGCTACGCTCGCCACGTCATTGACAACGGCGGCGCGGCCGAGCCCGCTGACGACGAAATCAACGCATAAGGAGCGAACAATGGCAGGCGTCGATATGTCTCAATTCATCACGGCTAAGAGCGATCAGCTCAACGCCGACGATCTCCTCGGCGGACCGATCACGGTCCGCGTCATTGGCGTCCGGGGTACGAACGACAAGGATCAGCCGATCGCGATCAGTTACGAAGGCGATCAGGGGAAGCCGTACAAGCCGGGCAAGTCCATGCGCCGCGTCTTGGTTCACTTTTGGGGCAAGGAGGCGGACGCGTACCTCGGGCGATCCATGACGCTCTATCGCGATCCCGACGTGACGTTCGGCAAGATCAAGGTCGGCGGGATCAGGATTGGCGCAATGTCCGATATCGAGGCGGGAGAGGTCGCACTCACCGCGACAAAAGGCTCGAAAAAGCTCTTTTCGGTCGGCGTGCTGCGTCAGTCCGAGGGGCAGGGGAACGGCGGGCGTCGGCGTATGACGACGGCGGAACAGGTGGACGCCTACGCCGACGCACTCGCAAAGATCGAGAGCCTCACGGACCTCGCCGAATATCAGGCGGACCCGGCGCGCGTGAAATGGCGCGACAAGATCAAGGAGAGCGAGCCAGAGCGGTTCGAGGTGATCGTCGGGCTTGAGCGCGCTCGGTTCGAGGCGATCTCGGGTGGCGCGGGGACGGACGATGACGCGGGCGACGACGATCGCCAGGACGGCGGCCCGCCCGTCGATGACGATGACGATGACACGTTTCCGGGGGATCGGTGATGACGGACGGGGTAGTTGCGACGTGGCATATCACAAAAGCGGACGCGGTCTATCGCGAGGAGGATGATCGCGAGTTTGAGGGGAGCCTCGGCGTTGTCGCCGTCTCGTGTGGCAATCCGGCCTGTAGCGACGGTTGCCACAAGATCGCGCTCACGGTCGGGCTTCCTGCGTCGGACGGTGTCGTTCTCTCCTATCGCCTCGACAACGACGCGGCCGAGGAAATGGGGAACTTGCTGATCCGCCTCGCGGTCGAGCAACAAGCCAAATACGTCAAGGTGAAGCAATGAACGCAGGCAACTATCGGGAGGCGCTCAATCAAGCGCCTCCTCGCTTGTCCGACGTGGCGCCGGGTCCCGGTCGCAACCGCATCCTGCGCGAGCGTCACGAGGCCAACGTCGAGGCGTGGCTACGCGGTCGCGAACCGGCCCGTCCGATCCTTGCACCTGTGCGCGCATGGCTGGCGCGTCGCCTGGGGCGCTGATCCATGCCGATCGCCGCCGAGAACCGGAAGCGGTATCCGTCGAACTGGCGCGACATATCGGCGCGCATCCGGTTCGAGCGCGCCGAGGGGCGATGCGAGTGCGAGGGGGAGTGCGGCAAGCACCCCCCCGGCGTGCGGTGTGAGGGCAGGCACGGACACCCCAACCCACGCACCCGCCGCACGATATGCCTTACGGTCGCGCACCTTGACCACACGCCCGAGAACTGCGCCGACGACAACCTAAAGGCCATGTGTAACGCCTGCCATCTAGCCTACGACGCCGAGCATCACGCGGCGAACGCGCGGCGCACGCGCGAGGAGAAGCGGCGCAAGATCGCCGAGAAGGCGGGACAACTGGCGTTTGAGGTCGAGTGCGCGACCGGGCGCAAGATCAACCGATAACGGGTCGGCGGGCTATCTCGCCGACCCGTCTTGTTACTGGCGCTTGAGGGCCTCGGCGAGGTCGAGGCCCTTGATCGCGATCGTCGGGAGCGAGACGCCGAGGATCGCCGCCGCGACCTTCACCTTGTTCGGGTTCTGCGCGACGACCTTCGCCGCCGCCTTCACGATCTTGCCGAGCTTGAGTTTCACCGTAGTCACTCCGGGGCGCTATGCCCGGCCGTTGTATATCCATTGCACGGCCATTGCGCGAGGTACGTTTTCGAGTTATTCGGGACGCGTCAACGCAACCGGAGCGCCGATCTATGCCACGTCTCGCTAAAACGCCTGTCTCGGTCGTGTGCGCCGATTGCGGCGAGGCTTTCACGACGACGCGATCCGACGCGCGGTTTTGCTCGACCGCGCACAAGACGCGGTTCGCCAATCGCATGACGGCGCGGGGCAAGGTCCTCGCGCCTTACGTGATGGCCTGGATTGCGGGGCGGGGCGGCGGCCATGCCGGGACGCACCCGGTCGCCGGTCCTGCAATGCGCGAAATCACGTCGATCACGCGCGGGTTCATTGACGAAGATAAGGAGGCGGGTCGCCCCTCGGCGATCGGTTACGTCGAGGGGCTTCTCGCGAATGGCCTCTATATCGACCGCAAGCGCGCTTAGGGTTCGAGCGGCGGCGACTTGCTGGTGATCGGCGCGGCGACCGGGCGAATGATATCGGCGGGGACGCGACGGTTCGTGGCGAGCTGCCAAAAGCGCGAGTGAATCAACGCGGCTCGCGCGTCCTGCCAATAGGCGGCGATGCCCGCGAACAGGATTGCGGCGATTGCGTCGAGGAGCGTGTCGTCAAGCATCCCGGCGGGCAGGATATGCTTGCCGACGAGCATCCCGGCGACGGTCGCGAGGCCGATGCGGAGTTGAGCCTTGGCGCGAGCCTTGAGCGCCGACTTTGCGACCTCAAGGCCCTCGTCGGGGATAGCGGGTGTTGCCATTACGGGTTCCTTATGCGGCGTAGAGCGCCGCCTCCGCTGCGCGGCGACGGACAAGGCCCGCCATAACCGTTCCGTCGTTCTTGTTCCACCGGGGGAACTGTCCGACCGCGCCCGTCCCCGTGCCCCTCTTTGCGTCCCACGCGCCGAAATCGCCCGCGAGGTGCATCCGTAGCAACGTCGAGGTGCCGAACTCCGTGAGCCCGACGTTGTAGGCGAACATCACGAGTGCATCGAATTGCGCCTGGGTCGTCGCCTTACCGCGTAGCAGTAGGTTGACGCCGACCTCCACGTCGCGGCGATCACGCGCGAACAGGCGATCCGCCTTCTCCGGCGTCCATATCGCGCCGAGCGGGATAGGCCCGCCGCCCTCGTCGCGCGTTGTTCCCCATCCGTTCGTTACCGGCTTTCCGTCCTTGCTGCCGGGGTCGGGATAGCTCTTGAGCTTGAGCGTCTCGAAACTGTGGATCAGCGCGATCCCGGTCGGGCTGGCGGCCATACCGCATTTGCTCGCCGCTGCTGCCGTCTCGCCGAGTGCGCAGTTGACTGCGTCGACCTCGGCTTGCGTGAGGGCCGAGCCCTTGATCGTGCGGATCGCGTCAAAGAGAGCCTTCGGGTTCATTCGGGGGGCCTTTCGTGGTGAGGGATTGCGGCGATGCCATCGGCGACGGCGCCGATCGCGTCGGCTGCGCGATCCGCCGCCTCGCGGATTGGCAGGCTTGGCGAACTGGCGGCGAGAATGATCGCCGAGCGGGACGACTGCCCGAGCTGGTGGCGGAGGCCAATGACTTCCTCCGAAAGGGCCTGTATCTCGCCGCGAAGGACGCGAACTTGTGCTTGGCACTCGGCCTCACGCCCGTCCGCGGCGTCCATCGCGATCTGAAACCGCTGGTCGGCGGCGGTGAGCTGCTCGCGGTGACGCTCGGCGCTCAATCGTTCGCGCTCGGCGTGCGCGTCACCCGACTTGACGATCTGCTCGCGGAGCGCGGTCAACTCGGTCGCGTAGTGATCGCGGATCGCCTTGTCGCCGTCGAGTTTGATCTTGTCGCCGTTCTGCTCGACCTGGGCGTCGGCGCGATTGTTCGCGCGCCACTGAAAATAGAAGCGAGCGGCGAACGCAAACGTGCCGAGCGAGCTTACTGATATGATCGCTCGACCCCATTCAGCGAAGAACGATGCGATCTCGTTCATTTACGCGCGCCCTTCTCGTGATGCTTGGCGCGCTTGATAGCCGCCAAGGATAGGATCGTGATGTGATAGACGGCTGACATTCCAACCGCGACGACAAGCCATTGCATAGAGCAACCAACCGCCGACGACTATGATTTGCGCCCATGCGGCATATTTGAGGAAATAATAGCCGATCTCGATCGCGCGCGGGGTCGGACGCATATAGCGCGCGACGTGGCACAACAGCTCGGCCGCATAGATCAGGCCCACAACGCCGTCCCATAGGAACGGGCGGCGCGCGTAGTGGATCGGGAGCAAGACGAGCAAACCGAGCGCGGCGAAATAGTCGAACAGGCCGAACCACACGACGGGATATTCCTCGCCGGTGTGATGAACCGCCAGCGCGCAGGCGGACCAATTCACGAGGAGGAGGATGGCGGTCCCCCGCGCCGCGCCTTCGCGCATGGCGTGAGCCGCGACGGCGACGATCGCGATAGCGATCGGGAGGACGCGCCAGTCCATCACTTGCCCGGTTGCTTGGGCGTCTTGGGCGGCGGTCCGTTGCTGCCGCTGTCGGTCGGTGATCCGGTGCCCGGATCAGGCTGCGGATCGGGTTCGGGGGTCGTCGGGTCGGTCGGATCGGGCTGCGTTGCGTCCATCGGTTCCTCCTTCGTGGAGGAACCGCTATATCAACCCCAATCGCCGATCTGTAGCGCCCATTTCGTGTTGATCGGATCGAGGCGTTCGTATGGCTCAAGGCGCTGAAACAGGCCCCAATGCACGCGCTCGTTTAGCCCGGCTGTGCGATCCGGGTCCTCGACAACGAGGAGCGACCGCGTTGTTCGCCGATCGCGCACGAGCTGGAACAGCCGCTCGCGTTCGTCTGCCGAGAGATCGCCGAACGTCCATTTGTAGCCGGTCGTCGCGACGCCATCGTCGGTCGCCCAACCGCCGCCGAACAGGCGCTCGGCCGAGCCGGTGTCCTCGATAAACCGACCCGCGCCCCACTCGTGTCCGTATGTCGCCTGGAACGCGAGCCCGATCGCCAACACGCCAGCGTAAAAAGCGGGTTGGTTCTGGTTTGTCAGAATGATCCGAACGAAACGCACGTCAACAGGCGACGCGAGTTGATAGACGGTGTGACCGGGATTGCCGTAGCCGAGCGGATCAAGCGTGGTCGAAAAGAACGTCTCTTGGGTGTTCCCCCCTAAGCCATCCATTCGTTGCGCTCGGAAGGTCTGCCCGTTTCGCGCATTGTGATACCCAAGATAAAAGGTGTCGATGCGAGTAATTGCGCCAAGGTCTATATCGAAATACCAGAAGTTATTAGCTGGCTGCTCGAAAGCCTCTTTAGGGTCGGGCGTGAACATTCGCTCAAACCCTACGCCGATTGCGGTGTTTCTCACGGCTGCAAACTTGAGCGGCGTCGTGATCGAGAGCAAGCCCATATTACAACCTCTTGAGGACGGTGAGCGTCGTGACCTTTACCGTCTCGCTCTCGTCCGCGTCGATGATGAACACGGCCGCGCCGCCCTGATAGCCGTCCCTGTCGGCGACGATCGTGCGAACCTTGCCGATGAGGCCCGCCAGCAAGCCGGGAACCGTGATGCGATCCCGCGCGATCGGCCCCGCGTAGAACGCGGCTTGAGCGTCCGCCTCGGGCTGCGCGTCGGCCTTGAAAGCGAGGGCGGTCGTCACGGCGGTGTCCGTCGCGAGGTCGTTCCATTTCTCGGCTGCACCCGCAACCGTTCCTGTCACGAGCCGCGCCTCGGCCTTGAGCCATGACGCATAACCGGGCTCGACTGTGGCGGGCATTGTCAGGCGTCCTTTACGCGAGGGTGAAGATAACGCGGCCTTCGCCTGCGGTCGGCGCTGCGGTGTACGTGAGGCGGGCCTTTGGCAATAGGTTGGCGGTGAGGATCGTGTCCGGTGTCACGAGCGCGGCGGCCATGTCCTTCACGCCCCGGTTCGCGGGCTGGATCAAGGCGTCGGTCCCAAACGCCTGAAACTGCGTCGTCGTCCCGCCTCGACCCAGGATCAGCGATTGACCCGTTCCGTTGAACGCGGTGAGGATTGCGACCTTCACGTCCACGATAATAGCGGGCCCGTTGAGCGCGGTGTAAATGTCGAGCGGGACATAGCCCCCGATCGTCTCGTCAAAGCGGTGCAGGTCGAATTGTACGTTGCTGGCGTTCGCGGTGCCGGTCCGCGCGCCATTCGCCACCGTGTCGAAAAAGAACAACGCGTCGAGGTAGGCGTAGGGGGAGTCTGCGAAAATCATGCGGGGTCCCTTTCGACAAGGTTCGCTGCGATCGACGCCGCGACGGCGGGCAAGATGCGGCGGACCGAGTCGGGTGCGCGAAAGCGGATCGCGACATTGGCGAGAGCGGTCGCGCTGGCGGTGACGGGCCAACGTTGCGCCGTGTTCTGCGTCATCGACGCGACACAGTCATCGACGGAGATTTCCGAGCCCTTTCGGCCATCGTTGACACGGATGAACGTCGGGACGTTGCGGTTCGCATAGTCACGCACGTCGCGAATTCGCACGCGATAGATATCGAGATCGTTCCCGCCTTTGTCGAACGTGAACGCGTAGCGCCCGGCGACGACCTGGGGCGCATAGTTTTCGATCCGCTCAAAAGTCGCGAGGTCGATCTTGCCCTCGATCCGCGCGATCTCATCGCAATCGAATAGCGTCGTGTCCTCGAACCGGAGCCGATGCGTCGACACCTTGTAACCCTTCTCCCCCGCTGCGGTGTCGGGGGGCGGGCTGTCGCGGACAACCTGGGGCTGGATGAGATAGCCGGTCGCCCCGATGCGGAACGCGATCGAGAGCTGCCCCGGTATGCCCCGGATGATCCCGCCTTTCCACACGATCGCACCTTGCGTACCGCTCGGGATGTTGACGGCGGTTGGACAGCCGGAAATGCTCACGTCGAGGACCTCAACGTCACCGGGCAACGACCAATAATTCGCTTTTGAGTACGGCGAGGCCAACTCGAAATGCACCCCGCCGACAAGGCTCGTTCCGCCGTGACCATATAGGCGAAGGCGCGAAATCTTGACGCGGCGCGGCCCGATGATTCGGACCATCTTAGGCGGGTCCTTCGCCTTTGCTCCGGCGGCGTCGGTGAGGACCATGTAATGATCGCCGCCGTCGACCGTGATCTCGTCCGGCGCGAATAGCTCGACATTGTGCCCGAGGATGCCGTCGCTATCGCAATTGATCTGTTCCGAAGCACGAGCGTGATAGAGGCGTCCGTTGCCCTCCGTATCCGTGACATTGAAGCCCCACCGGAACCCGGTTTCGGCGTCGGTCGCGCGGAGGTTTTCCCAAAGCATGTTGGCGATATCCGCCGTCACCGTCGCAGGTTGATTGATTTCGCCGGGGTAGGCGTGAAAGCAAGCCGCCTCGCCAACGGTGAGCTGCCCCTTGACGCCGCCCGCATAGAAATCGCGCAGGATGTTGACGCCGTAGCGGCAGTGAACGGCGTGAAAGTTGTTCGTCGCGGTACGCGCCTTGAGGCCGGACAAATAACGGCCGAACCCGCGCACGTTGATGCCAAGCGGGATAGTGACCTTGCCGCTGATCCCCATTTCGTAGGGAGGGAGAACGAGCCAATCGCCCGGCGTCATCAACCCCATAAGCCGATTGAGGTACACGTCGGCGTTCTCGGTCGCTGGCGACACCCCGGTCCAAGTAGCGAGATAGTCGCCGTCGAGCCGCACGCGCACCCATGCGCCCGCCTTGCCATCGGGGCGCGCGGTCGGCGCGACGTAGAGCGCCGCGTCAACGTCGATCGCGACCTTGGCGGATAGGTCGCTCGAATCGTAGCGAAACAGGCCCGCGCGACCGCCGTCGTGTAGCTGCGCGATGGCGCCGTTCGTCGGGATCGGGATCGTTCGGAGAGCGGCGATCGTCAACGCGACGAGGCAACTCCTCGCAATTTCGCGCAGCCGCGCCAAGCACGGGATATAGCGAACAACGTTGTTCACGTCCGTGACCGGGTAATAACCCAAGTCCCCGTTGCGCTGTCCGTTGATATCGTAGCTGTTCGGGTCGTTCACGGTCCCGGCAAGCACCATGACTTGTCCGTCTGACCACTTGGCATAGGACGCGAACAAGTTGGCGTTCTGTTGGATCAGGTCCGCGAGCAAAGCGTCACTAGCTGCCATCGTCTGCCGTCCTTACGAAGCGAGGAAATCGAATTGGCGACCGTAAATCATCGCCTCTGTGGCAACCTGGGAACCGGCCGGACCGATCACCGTGACAACCTGATCCGCCGTTGCACCGGCTGCGGTCGGGAACAGCGTGGCGGAGTAGGCGGGCGCGATCGAGCCGTCCGCTTGCTGCACCTCGACTGCCGCGAAACCGCTGACGCGATAGCGCCCGTTCTGTTGGTTCAGGCTGAAAAAGTCGCCGTATTTCATCGACGCGATAACCGAGCCCGGCGGCCCCGTCACGCGCAACGATTGCGCGGGAGTGCCGCCATCCGGTTGCAGCGTGACCGCATATTGCGCCACGCCCCCTTGCGGCGCATCGCCGACGACAATCCCTCGAACCTGATATCGCGCCATTCAAATCGCTCCCGTCCGCCCGATCAATTGGCGACCTGCACCGGACGTACTCCACCCCCGCCGCCGCCGCCACCGCTGTACGTGCCGCCACTGCCGCCGCCGCCGCTCGCCGTACCGGAGCCGCCCGCGCCATCGCCGCCAGTGCCTTCACCTATCGAACCCTTGCGGACCTCGACAACCTCAAGGATTGCGCCACCATAAATCGTCATCGTCTTGTTGTCGGTTTCGACGTTCTGAATTGCGATGCCGATGCGGTGAGAGCCGGTCGAAATCCCTTTCAATCGAGCGACCGGAGAGAACGGGAGCGAAGCGTTGTCGCCGACAAAAACCATGTTCGTCTTGCGCGTTTTGACCGTCTGACTGTCCACCTGAAACATCATGTTGAGCTGAAAGTCGTCTTGACTGAATATGTCGGCGCTGAATTGCACTCGAACGACACTGTCGGCGTCATATTTTGTGAAGTTGACCCACACGACTTCTTTCGTTTGATTTTGCGCGATCACAACGTCGCCGCTCGTTTCCCAAGCAACCTGACGCTGCGCCGCCCCGAGGGTCAATTGATCGAAATTGACGGAGCCCGCCGTTAGGTTCGTAACTTCTAGATTTGGGGCTTTGAGGATGCCGTTCACGCTGTCGTAGGTGAACGGCTTAGCGCCATCTATCACGAACGTGTCGGCGCGAATGACGAAGGTCGAGGTTTTCCCGTCCACCTTGAACCCGGCAATTTTGCCGTTGCTGTCGACGGTGAGCTGCGCGACCGCTTCGTCGCCGTTCGCCGCGCGTAGCAGGAAATTGACCGAGGATTGCGCGGTCCCGAGTTGCGTCGCCACGCCGAGAACTTGTTGCGCGCGCGATCCTTGTTCGTCCACGATCGCTTGACGGAGTTGAAACGCGTTCGCCGCCGCCGTTACGCGATCGGCTTGATCGGTGAGCGTCAACTGCGCGCGCACGAAATCGAGCTGCTGCGCCGCCGAGCTTCTCGCGGTCGAGATCGCATCGTCTAGGCGCTGCGTCGTCGCGCCGAACAAGACGTTGTTCGCCGCAAAATTCGCCTGCAACGCGAGAAGCGACGTGGCGGTCGAGGCTTGTCCGTTTGCGCGAGATTGGTCGACGCGCGCGATCTCCGCCAGCGCGAGCGATTGGGTCGCTGTGTTGAGCGCGGCGAATTCAGCGCGGACGAGCGCCGTCGCTGTTGCCGTTGCCTGCTCGGCTTCAAGGAGCGCCTCGTCAACACGGATGATCTCGGCGTCGAGCGCCGCCTCGGTCGTGTCCGCCGTCGCCTTCACTATTTGGATTGCCTGGGCGAGGACGCGGTCCCCCTCGACACGCTCCACGTCGATCCGCTGCACGATTGGACCCGCTGGCAATCCCTCGATATGCGTGAGAGCGTTGAACCGTGCGCGATCCGCCACGGTGCGGAGCTGGTCCGCCATCTGCGCGAGGCGCTGTTGCTGAATACCGAAAAAGAGGTCCTGCGCGCCCTGCGCGAGGTCGTCTAGATCGGGCACGTCCGTGAGGAGCTTGAGCGCGTTGACGGCCTTATCGGTCGTGTCGAGCTGGTCCTTGACCGTGCCGTCCGGTCCGAACGGTGAGTCGGGGTTGGCGCTGTTCGTCGCGCCCTTCTCTGCGGGCTTGCGGTCCTCCAACGTGGTCCCGTCGAGATAGGTCGCGTCCGTCGCGAGAAGGATCGTGGCGTTGATCTCGGCGTCGGTGTGCTGCGTATAATTGCGCTGGAACCCGAGCTTTCGAGCCCGTAGCGGCTTGAACGTGAATTCACGCTCGACCCGGTCCGCGCGCAACGGCGCCGACCCGTCCGTCGCCCATGTGACGCGAGCGAAGGTGAGCGCTCCGGCGGGGCTCAAGGTCCATAGCAATCCGATCGGGACGAGGAGCCGATCAAGCAAGCTCCCGACCGTCTCGGTCGCGTCGCCGACGTGGACGCCGCACGAGGCGGGCTTCCACCCCTTCGCCTCGGCGAGGTTCGAGATTGTGATCTCGGGCGCATAGAGCGCGACGAGAAGCGCCGCCAGCTCGGGCGCGCTCTCCACGTACCCGGAACCGATATCGCCCCTGATATCGGCCGTGAGCGGGCCTGCCGGGGTCGTCCACCATTTGACGCACGAGATCGACGGCGCGCGAGCGCATCCTCCGGCCGGAACGACGGCGTCGCGAAGGGCCTGCAACGTGGCGTTGATCGAGCCTTGCCACGCGATATCGACATAGGCACCCGCGCCGAGCCCCTTGTCCTTGACCATGACAAAGGCGTTGAACCGGCGGCTCGGGTCGCCGAACTCCCAAATCTGATAAGCCTTGTCGAGAAGGCGGCCCGAGACGTTGAACACGTACCCGAACGAGCGCCGCTTCACGCGCCCGGTTGCGTCGTCACCCCCCTCGGCCCCGCCGGAGCCAGCGAACACGTCGGGCGCGACCGGCTTGTCGAGCGCGGCCGAGAGGTCGGTAATTGTGAAGGTGATCGACCCGCCGGACTTTTTCGCGCCAGCGACGACGCCGGTAACGACGGTCGTGTAAACTGGAGCCGCGTCCTCGTCGTCGCCGGTCGAGACGATGATCCGAGCCCCGTCCCATAGGTAGCCGTTGAGCGTGGTGAGATAAGAGGCGTCGGACGGAGCAAACCGAATGGCTGCGGTCTGCGGCAAGGCTCCGGCGCGGAACCCTTGCTGATCGAACGTGAACCCGGCGCGGAAACGCGGAGGTCGCGCCACGCCCGAACGCCAATCCTTGAACCCGAGCTGGAAATATGGCCGCACCCCGCCGCCCGCCAGCCGGACCGGCACCGTCGCCCCGGTGCCAGCATCGCGCGGAAGGACCTGGACAAGGGTGACGAGTGCCATATCAAATCCCGCTAGACGGCGCTCACGTTGCGCCGCGTCAAGTCATAGTCGACCGAACCCCCGCCCGCATAGGCCGCGCCGGGCACGAGGTTTCGCGCGATCTCCTTCAAGACGCTATTCGCCTGCGCCAAGAGATCGTTCGTCTCGCTCGCCTGGGTTGCGGTCGCTGCCGTCGCGTCGGCGATGGCCTTGCCGGTTGCGCTGTCGCCGGTGATCCCCGCCGCCGCGTTGACGCGCTGCGTCTCGCTCGAAATGATGCGCTCCACGATCGAGATAGCGTCGGCGCGAGTGTCCGCATAATCCCCGCCAGCCGTCCCGAAACTATCGCGCGCGAGCGACACCTTTTGCGCCAAGAGCTGCGCGAGCTTATCCGCCGCACCCTCCACGCCCTGCTCTGCGTCCGCCTTGACCTTGTCGATCTCGGTTTGCAGCGCGGCGAGCCGTTCGATCGGCGTACCCTCGGCGAGGTCGCCGAATTTGAGCGAGTTGAGGAAGTCGTTGAGCCCGCCGAGTCGCGTTTTGAGCGTATCGTCCACGAGCTTAGTGCGCTGTTCGGCGTTGAGCTTCTCGACCGCGATCACGTCGAGCCCGTAGGTCCGCGCCAACCGGAGCCGCTCACGCCCCGCTGTGTCCTCGGCGTCGAATATGCCCTTGAGCGCGCCAGCCGCGCCGCCGAGCGCCTGTTCCAACGCCTTCACGCCGAGCGCCTCACGAACCGCCTTGTCGACATTGTCGGTCGAACGGAACGCGCGCTGCACCGCCTCGGATAGCCCCGCGACCGCGCCGTCCGCGATGGCGTTCGCCAGCGCGGCGGCTTGCGCCTCCTCGGCCGAGTCATAGGCGATCACGCCGTCGTTCTTCTTGCCGCGCTTGGTCGATCCGCGACCGCTCTCGTCCACGACGAATTTGTCGCCGCTCTTGCCGATCGAGACGGCGAAATTGCCGAGCGTGCCGCCGAGCTGCGCGACGATTTGGTCGATCGTGTCCGTCACCGATCCCGCGAGCCCGGTCGCGGCCTTTTGCAGGTCCGCGTTGTTGCCGCTCGTGCCCGTGACCCCGGCAACCCCGTTGACGTTGCCGATCGAGGCGGAGCCGGTTTTCGGCTTGCTGAATAGGTTGCCGATCAGGCCGCCAGCGATTGAGCCGATCACCTGTCCGCCGGGGATCGGTAGGAACGAGCCGATCGCGCCGCCTACTTGCGCGCCGGTGCCGTTGAGCTTGACGCCGAGAGCCTTGCCGACCCCCGCCACGATCGAGCCCGTCGCGGCTCCCTCTAGCCCCTTGCCCGCGAACGTGCCGATCGACTTGCCGATCTTGGCGGCGTTCTCGGGATTGGTGAACAGGCCCGCGATCGACGTGCCGACTTTGCCGATTGATTCCGCGATCGGGTTTCGCCGACCCGTGACAACGACCTCCTCGCCCTCCGCGCCGGGAACGGTAGGAGGTGCGGGCGGGCCGCCCTCGGGTACGGGTTGCCCCGCCACCCCCGCCGCCGCGCGCTCGGCCGATTGCGTGAGGCGGTCGAGCGCCGCCGCCGTGCGATCCGTCGAGGCTTTTACCCCGTCGACCGCGACCGCCATGCGATCCGACGCGTCCTTGACGGTCGAGGTGCCGTTGATTTGATCCTGCAACTCACGGAACGCGCCGTCGAACAAGCGGTCGAACAGCGCTTGTCCCTGTAGCGTCTGAAACGCGTCGAGGAGCTTGCCCGGCGTCTTGATGAACTGCCCGAGGTCGCCCCGGACGAACGCTTGCGTCGCGTCCTGCACCAGCCCCTTAACCGAGCCGAGCGCGTCGAGGTATTTTTGATTGGTTGCGTTGCGGAGATCGAGCGCGCGTTGCTCCTCGCGCAACGCCTGCACCGTCGCGAGAACGCCGTCCTTTTGCGCCTGGGTCAGCGGCCCCATTGACGCCTGCAATTGCTGGATCGTGCGGAGCGCGTTCGCCTCGTCCACGCGCCCGGCGGTGAGGAGCTTTTGCACCTCAAGCTGATCGGCTTGGCTCTTGACGAAATCGTTATACGGGCGCTGCAACCCGTCGAGAATTACGGCTTTCGCCGCCTTCGCGCTCTCGATCAGGGTCGCGAAGCTCGGCGGCTTCTTGGCGGCGAGGTCAGCGATCACCGCGTCGAGCGATTTCACCGCGACCCCCGCCTTGTCGGCGAGCGTCTTGGGTTGCTCGAACGCGAGCGCGACCTGTCGGATCAGGCCCTCGCGCACGACGACCTTAGCCGCCTCGGCCTGCTTTATCAGCTCGGCGAAATTAGGCGGCTTCTTGCGACCGAGATCCTCGATCAGGTCGTCAAGCTGCCTGATCTTCTCGTTCGTCTGGTCGATGATCTTTGGCGCGTCATCGAACTGTCCGACAATGCCCGCGATTTTGTCCGCCGCGTCGCGACCGAATTCGTCTCGCGCCTCGGTCGATTTCGGCTTTTTGACGCGCTTCTTCCTGTCGCGCTTGTACGGCTTGAGACTGTCGGGGATTGGACCGCCGTCCAGCACGCCGAGGCTCTCAACCGCCGCCGCCGCGTCCTGCCCGTTCTTGCCGATCGCCAGCAATTCGAGCTTAACCTCGGACAGACTGCGGCCCGCGACCTTCCCCTTGACCGCGATCCGGTCGAGGTTCGCCGAGGTGAGGAGGACGGCGTCGTTGACCTGTTTCGCATAGGCGGCGGGGTCGCGATCGGCGAGCGCGGTTTGTCCCGCCACCTTCGCGAGATAGCGCGTGCTGGCGTCCACGGCGCGCTGTTGCGCCGACTCCTCGCGGCCCTCGCGCAGCAACGCGCCGGGCTTTGCCGCCTCGCGCAGCCGGTCGCGGAATTTGGCGAAGCGGCCCGGAGTGTCGGGATCGGCCTCGGCAATGGCGGCGCGAGCGCGCTCAAGGTTCGCTCGCGCCTGTAGCCTGATTGTCTCGATTAAGACGACGTTCTGCGTCTTGAGCTTGCCGGTCGTGAGGTCGATCACGCGACCGAGCGAGGATTGTGCCGCGCCGTAGCTGTCCGCCGCTCCCGCCGCCTTGTCGAGCGCGTCCGCCTGTTCCTCGGCCGCGCTCTTGCCCTCTAACAGCTTGCCGATGAACGGCGCCGCCAGGACCGCGCCAACCGTCAACGCGATCCCCCACGGCCCGGTGAGGAACGCGCCGACCTTGCCGAGCCGTCCGCCGAAATCCGACAGCGCATATCCCATCTGCCCGGCCTGCGCGGCGAACGCCTGGGCGAATCCCGAACCGAGCGAGATTTGCGTACCGAGGTCGCCGAACTGCTGCCCGAGGTTGCGAGCCGCAAACGCCTGCCGGTTCATCTCGGCCGAGCTGTTGGCGGTCCCGGCGCGCAACCGGGCAATGTGCGCCTCGTATTGATCGGCCGTGATGATTCCGCGCGCGAGCGCCGTGTTCGCGAGATCGGTCGCCGAGGCTAGGCGGCGCTCCGCTTCGCCGACCGGGTCAAGCTCGGCGCGCAGCGCGGCGAGATCGCGGTCGAGCGCGGTCGTCGTTCGCGAGCCCGCCTCTTGCGCCTGCTGTAGCTTGAGCTGCGCGAGTGCAGCCGATGCGGCTGCGCGCTCGGCGTCGCTATGGGCCTGCGCGACGCGCGCCTCGGCCGCCGCGACTGCTGCCGCCTGGGCCTGTGCCGAGGCGGCAACCCCATCCTGCGCCTGCTGTAGTTTGAGCGCGGCTAGGGCGGCCGAGGCGGTGTTGCGTTCCGCCGCCGACTGCGCCCCTGCGAGCCGCGCCTCGGCCGCTGCCGTATCCGCCGCCGCCTTTGCCGACCGTTCCCGCGCGAGGACCTGGGCGAGCGTCTCGCTCGTGCTTTCCTCAGTCGCCCGCGTGGTGCGGTCCTGCGCCTGGGCGAGATCGCGCTCGCCTTTCGCCTGTTGCTCAACCGCCGATGCGGCCCCGGCGGTCGCTGTTTCGAGCTGGCGGGCTGCGCTGGCGGCGTCGCGCTGCCCCCGCTCCATCGCCTCGTAACCGCCTGTCGCCTGCTCCGTCGCCGCCACAAGGCCCGATGCGTCGCCGGTAATCCGTGCCGAGAGGTCGAATTCGCCCGCCATTGCGTCAATGTCCTACCGTTTGCGCGACCAATACGTGAGCGCTTCCTCCTCCATAACGCGAATGTCATTGAAAATCGCGGGCGTCATTTCGAGGCCGAGACTGCGCGCCGACGCCTCAAGCTCAACCCGGCTGATATGTGTCCGCACGAACCCGGCCATACCAAGGGAGAGCCAGGACCACGGCGCATCGCAAAACAGCGCGAAGGGTATCCGCATATCAGGCCATAGGGGGACCGCGTCGCGATCCTTGTCGCGGTCCCCCGTGTTGAACGCCGCCGGATCAAGTCCGAACGCGGCGCACTCCTTCTCAAACTGCGTTAGTTGCTTGGCGTCGTGTCCGTCTTGGTCGCGTCGGTAGGCTCGCCCCCCGGCCCATTGACGGGCGAGCCTGCGGAGTTTCCCTCACGGGTCGCCACCTTCCCGGACCACGCGGCAATATAGGCGGTGCCGAACGCGTTGTTGAAGCCGGGAAACATCAAAAGGCGCTCGATATTCTCGTCGCTGAATTCAGGAACGCGACCGTTCGCCTTGATCTTGCGCCACCCCTTCGCGACCCTGCGGAAGGTCGAGCGCTCGCGTGCGATCTTGTCCGCTTGCGAAAGCTCCTCGTCCGCCTCGGTCGAGCCCTCCTTCATCCATTCGGTGAACTCGGCGCGGTCGAGTAGCTCGATCTGAACTTCGAGCGAGTGCGTCGTCGGGACGGCGTCGCCCGCGTCATTGGCGATCAATCCCGGCCATTCCACCGGGATAAAGATTAAGGGGCGATCGAGAAGGTCGAACACTGGCGAGGCTCCCGCAAAGAAAAGGCCGGACGCGGATTGTTCCGCGCCCGGCCAATGTCCCTAACCGGCGGGTGCCCGCAAGCTATTTCGTCGTGAACAGGATTTCGTCGTTGCCCGTGTTCGGGAGCGCGGTGAGCGAGAGCGTCGCCATTACCTTGCCCTGTTCCTCCGAAAGCGCGGCGTTCGAGATTTGCAGGCGGGGCGTGTCGATCTGCACGATATTGCCCGCCGCCGTGCCCTGGACGCACGTTGCGGGCATGGTTGTGCCCGGCCTGATCTGCGAAAAGTAGTTTTTCGCGGTGAGGTCGGGGCACTCGATCACGGCCTCGCCGGTCCAGCCGCGACCGCGCATGTTGATGCGATCCGCCGGACCGATCAGCGAACGGAGCTGGCGATCGACGTTCGCCGCCATGCTCCAACGGCGCAACGCCGCCGCAAAACCGCCCATCGTGAACGTCGTGTTTTCCGACGTGGAGAGAAGCGGATCGACATAGCCCGCGATGACCGGGTTCGCCGGGACGGCCTGCGCGGCGAGCGCGCTGTCGGGGATGCCGAGAACGTCGAAATTCAGGACCGGGAACTCATCGTCCTCGATCTTGAAACCGACCGTCCCGCGCGAGCCCTGTAGCTTGGTGAGGAGGTCGTCAAAATACGCCCATAGCGTGAGCGAACGCGGGCTTGCGGTGAGGGGCGCCTGCGTCACGGACGAAGCCCCGACGACCGGAGCGGCGAACCCGCACGCCTGTAGCATCTTCATCCACGGCGGAACGGTCGTGCCAGCCGCCACGCCGCCGCCGTGAATTTCCATGTCGAACGTCGCGGCGCGCGTGAAGCCGGACAGAATGAACGGCGTCGCGCCATAATAGGACGTTTCGATCGCCCGCGTCTTTTGCTCGGCGTTCATAAACGTTTCCTGGAAATTCAGGACGCGCAACGCATCGGCTGCGGTCGTCGGACCGGCGTCGGCGCCCTCGGTCGTTTCCAGCTTGGCGAGAATGACTTTCGTGAAAAAGTCCTTGTTTGCACCGGCCATCGGTTAGCCCTCCTTCGCGGCGCGGGCCGCTTCGATGTTCTTGACGATCGTCGCGACCGTGTCCTCGTCTGCGACCGGAACGGGCGGCACCTCGGCGCCCGCGATCTTGACGAGGTCCTCGCGCTTCATGCGCGTCGTGACCTTCGTCGCGGCGTCCTCGCGCGCGAGACGAGCCGCCGTGTCGCCGATCAGCTCGTCGGAGATCAGTCCGTCCGCGTCGGTCGTGATGCCGTCGCGAACCATAGCCTCGGCGCGCAGGCGATGATTGATCGGATACGTTCCTTGCTCGGTCGTGACGACCGACACGCCGCTCGCGGTCGTTTCCGGCTCGCCGGTGATCTCGGGCTCCTCGGTCGCGGCCTGGGGTGCCTGGTTCTCGGGTTGGTCCATTGGGGGCTCCTCGTGTTCGAGGTCCGGGATACGGGAGGCCCCCTGCCCCCGTAAGCCTGAAACCCCGGCGGCTAGATCGTGAGGCGATAGGAGGTGGTGAACGACACCTCGCCGAACGCGAAGCCGCCGCCGATCTTGATGACGCGGTATCGCGCATAATTGAGCCGCTCCCCGGCCCCCTTGGGCGTGAAGGCGACGAACTGGCGCACGATCGCGCGCTTGGTCGCGTCCATCCTGTCCCGCGTGCCCTGATCCATGCGCGCGGCCTGCTCGACAAACATGATCGTCACCTCGACCCGCACACGTTGCGAGTGCCCGCCGATCGTCTTGTTCTCCTCGGCGCGCTCGGCCGAGATCGCAACGAACGCCGCCGGAGCGCGGGCCGGGATCGTCTCGTCAAGGACCTCGCTCGCTTCGAGGATATCCGTCACGCTGGTGAAATAGCCGAGCGCGCGGGCTCGCTTCGCTACGTCCTCAAGATCGACGCCGAAATCCATCGGATCAGCCATTGCTATACGTCCTCACAATTCGGTCCTGCCACGCCTCCTTGATATCGTCCTCGTCTTGCGTGTCGATCCCGACGAAAGGGCGGGCGGGGAGGTTGGTAATCCGCTGGTGCGACGACACGAATTGCGTCACGGGCTCCGCCAGGACCGCGCCAAACGCGACCGTGACGCGGCGGGTGTGAAACGCGACGGTCGAGGGGCGGTGAGAGCCGAACTGATTTGCGAGCGCCTTGACCGGGTTTTTGAGCCCGTCCGATCCGACCTCGGCCGAGCGCGACGTTGCCTCGCCCCGGATCGAGCCGCGCAAGTCCCCCGTGTCGACAAGGATCGCGGCCTTGTTCGGACCGGCCCGCCCGACCGCTTGCCGGAACTGGCGCTTGGTCGGGGTCCACGGGATGCCCTCGGGACCGCGCCCGGTGCGGAAGCGGTTGAGCGTGGAGGCGACGAGGATATCCGTCGCGTCCTGCATGAACGGGAGGAGGTCCTCGCCCAACTCGCGCAGGCGACCGAGCGCGGCGAGAGGCTTGCGGAGCCCGTCGCCGACATAGTCGATCGTGGACCGGAACCCGCCCGCCATTTAACCGCCCCGACGCCACGCCGGGAGCTGCGCCGCTCCGGTAAACATATCCGTGAAGCCCGCCAGCGTGGAGCCGGTGAAGATTGGGACCGCCGCGTCGCCCGAGGTCAACGGAGCGCCGGGATCGCGCTCGACCGGCGCAACTGCTCCCGCATCGACCGGGAGCTTTAGCTTGCCATCGACCATCCGTTCGAGCTGGCGAGTAACGCGATCGACCTCGTCCTTGATTGGCTGCGACACCCGACCGGAGCCGTTTGCGAGCTTGAGCCGAGCGAGAGCCGCAACCCAACCCTTGACGATCGGCGGCGGTGAAGCGAGCGGCGTGCCGTAGCGCGTAGCGATATAACCCTCGACCTCCTCGGTCGCGTCATCGAGCGCGCTCTCAACCTTGACCGTGTCGAACGTCGGCGCGTTCGGGTCCTCGGCCGTGAACAGCTTTGTCTCATAGTCGCCGAACCGGGCGACGTATTGCTCGACGGTGAGATATGCGGCCATCGGCGGGGCTCCAACGAAAAGGGACGCCCCGACATAGCCGAGGCGTCCCTTCATGGCGAGGAGCGAGCCGCTACGGGATCGCGCGGGCGACGAGCGTGACTTGCGCACCCGCGACCGTGCCGCCGAGGAGCGCGGTGAGAAGCCCCGACACGTTCGTCCGCCAGCAATGAACCGTGACGAGGAGGATCGTCCGCGCCGTATAGTTGCAGATGATCGGGTTCGTCGTGTCCATCGCCTTCGGGAGGTGAACGACCGCCGGGACAACCGGGGGCGGGTCGAGCGGGTCAAACGTCCAAGTCGCGTTCCCCGCCGCGTCGAGCGTCACGTCCTGTTGCCGCACCCACCCCATAACGTTCGGCATGGATTGCAGGACCGCCGCGATTTCGGCGGGAGGGACGCCGCCGCCCGATACCTCTTGCGCGGCGGTGATCCCCGGCGCGACGAGCGCGACCGGGGCGAGAAGGTGAAGGAAAAGACGGCGAATCATGGCCGGGCCTCGCTGTTATTGCGCCCTCAAACGCATGTGGAGCGGAGCCGTTGCCTGGGGCGTGAACGTGGCGCACGAGGTCGAATAGAGCGCGGTTAGTCCGACCGTCCCGCGATCGGGGACGCCGGTCCCGCCCATCGAACTCGTCGCCCCCGGCTGGACCGCGACGCAATACAGAACTTGCGCGGCGGTCAACGCGGTGCCGCTGGCGGGCGCGGCGGCGAGGTTCGCAACGATGAAATAGCCCGCGCCCGTCTGCGCGGTCGAGGCCGTCACGGTCGCGCCGTAGAGGTTGCCGGGCGATGCCTTGCCGACGAGCGAGGTCGCGCCGAGAGCTGTTGCCGGGACGATCGCCGCGCCCGCCGCGCTGTTCGGCGTCTCGCTGACTGCCGCGACGCCCGCTCCGGTGCCGTCGCTGCCCTGCACCGTGCGCGAGCGATCCCATCCGGTCCCGTTCAACAGGAAGTTGCGGGCGTTGGTATATGGCGCAGTGATCGTCGTCGCGCGCTGATCCGCGTCGCCGCCGAGCGTTTGAAGCGGTTGCCCGCCCCCATCGACGGCAAGCGTGTAGAGCAACCCGCGATTGCTCATGGCGATCGTGCCGTATTGCCCCGCCGTGTAGGTCGGAAGCGTGGCGGTGTATTGCCCGAGGATGCCCGCGCCGAGCAAGCCGGTGCCGGTGGTCGCGTTCGCGCTGGTGGCGTCGCGCTGACGATCGTAGCTGGTGCCGTTGAACACGCCGCCGACCGTCCACAACGGGCGCGAACCGCCGCCGGGTTCGGTGATGCTCGATAGCTGCGTCTGCCCGTCGCTGCCGCTGGTGCCTTGCCCGCCGACGATTGCTTGACCCGCAATGCCATACCACGCGTTGACGCGCTGACCCGCCGCGACGACAGTTGGCGCGTTGACGCTGGCGAAACCGCCGATCTTCACCGGACGCCCGCTATCAGTTGCACCGGCCGCGACCTGCCCCTCGACCGCCGCGCCAAGCCCGATAGGCGCATAGATGCCGAGGATGCCGCCGCTGGTCACATTCAACGCGCGCCAATTAGTGCCGTCAAACCCGAGATTGCCGACGCCAAGGAGGCCGGTGCCATCGCCGCCGGCCGCCGTGTTTGCGCTGCGCTGGCGATCGGCCGTGCCGCCAGCGTTGACAACGTAACCGATGGTGCCAAGTGCGCCGCCTTGATTGTTCGCCGCGCCAAACGTCTGCACCGCACCCGAGGTCAAGCCGTCGAGCGCGCCGCCGCCCCCCGCCGATGCCGTGACTGCCGCACCGCCGAGCGTGTACCATGCGTTGACGCGCTGCCCGGTCGCGACCGCCGCCGGAACGCTGGCGCTGGCAAAGCCGCCGATCTTGTTCGGAGAGCCGTTGTCCGCGACGCCGTGGTCGATCGTACCTTGTACGCGAGGAGCGTTGACGACGTTGACGTTAAGCGAACCGTCCGATCCCGTGCGAAGCGTGCGCGCGTTCGTGCCGTCGCTCCCCGCGACGAGGTTCGGGTTGCCGGTCGCCGCCGACCCGTTCGGCGTGGTGCCTTGAACCGTCGTGACGCGGTCGCTCGGCGTCGTGACGGTGCCGGTCGTGCCGCCGATCGTGGCGATCGAGCCGTCCGCGTTGACGATGAACGTCGTTCCGGTCGGGCGGGATCGTCCCTGCGCGTCGACCGTGTTCGGCGGAGTGACCGTGACCTGTCCGACCGCTGCCGTCGAGAGGGATGCCAGCGCGAGGCCGGAGAGGAGGTAGCGAGAGAGCTTCATATCGTGCCTTCCAACGAAAAAGGGGCGGCTCGGTGTGTAACCGAACCGCCCCCGACTGTGAACGTGATCCGCGCTTTACTGCGCGGCCTTGGCGTCGCGCGCGGCCTGGATCAGCTTGATGCGGTCCGGGTTGTTGGTCGCTTCGGAGATATCGACCGCCTCGACCTGGGCGACGATCCCAAGCTCGGCCGTGCGGAGCTGCGCGAGGGGCTTGTCGCGCAGGTCCGCGTAACTCGCGTTTGCGCCGTCGCCCTCGCTGCCACCCGAACCCGCGCCGGTGCCCTGGTCGCCGCTGGTGCCGCTCTCGCCGGTTCCTGCGCCCGTCATGGCGTCGGACGGATCGCCCTGCGTCTCGTCACCCTGCGCGCCCTCCTTCGCAGCGTCCGCCATCTTCTCGCGGTGCGTCTCGATCGCGGTGCGGAGCTGGTCGTCGCTGGCGTCGCGGATTGACGTTTGCGCGGCGGACAGGGTCGCGGCTTCCAGCTCGGCGCGGCTCATATCGCCTACGTCCTTCGTCGTGTCGCCGAGAACGACAACCGAGACGACCGGCTTCGTCGCCGAGATACGGCCCTGCAATTCGAGAAGCTGGATCACCGCGCCGGAAAGCTCGTCGCGCTTGATCGGGTCGCCGAGGCGATACCGGGTGTCGCCGATCGTCTCGCCATCGAACAGGACATAGAGGGGGCGTTCGTCTTGTGCCATTTCGTTTCGCTCCTGGGACTATCGTCGGGGCGGATCGCGCGAACGACCCGCCCTCCCGTAGGATCAGGCGCCGGGGGTAACGACGTTCTGGAACAGGAACCCCGCATAGGGGGCAACCTGCCGCTCCACGACGCTGTGACCCGCGAGGACCTTCACGCCGCCATAGAGCCCCATATCGCCGGGGCCGAACTGCTTTTCGCTCGACACCCAATCGCCGAACTGGAACGTCGTGAGGAAGTCGGGCGACTGCGTGAGAGGACCGGCAACGCTGGTGCCGTCCGGGTTGCTCGCGCCCTGGTAGTGCAGCGCGAAGTTGTCGGACCAAATGTTGCCCGTGACGAGCGCCTGCCCCTTCCTGCTCGTCTGATAGAGCGTGTCGCCGACGATGATCTCGCGCAGGCCGAGCAAGCGCGCGATGGCGTCAAGCGGGTAATACATTCCGCTATTCTGATTGCCGCCGAGTGCGACGGCGATCTTGGGGTGACGTTGCAGGATATCGGCGACGCGGCGCGAACAGATGCCGACGTTACCCCGGATCAGCATCTTGGACTGTGCATCCTTGATATCCGCAACCGGGTCGGAGTTGGCGAAGTCGGACCAACGCGTCGCGGCGAGGTCGCGCACGTAGCCGGGCAGGTAGCTCGACGCGCTGTTCGTGAGTGCGGCGACGCGAATTTCGCGATTGAGCTGGACCTGATCCGTCACGTTCTGCGCGGCCTCGGACCGGAGCGAGAACGGGATCGACTGCGCGGCGGCCTCGGCCTCATCGGCGTAGGACACAGGCTCGCGGAGCGCATAGTCCTGCGTCGAACCTTCCACGAGGTCCCAGGATTGCAGGACCTCGTTGGCCTGTCCGAGGCGGTCGATCTGCGCGTCGTTGACGGTGAACGCCTCCTCGATCTTGCTCCGATACCAGCGGAACAGTTGCGAGCGCGTCTTGCGCACGCGGGCGACCTTGTCGGCGATATAGCCGCGCTGGTCGCGGTTGATCGACGCGTAACGGATCACGACCCCGGAGAGCGGGACCGAGATCAAGGGAAAGGGGGTGCGTGCCATTCGGCGAGGTCCTTATTCGAGGGGTCGAGAGGGGGTTAGAGGATACCGGGGTTCACGTTCACGGTGCCGATATCGCCGACGACGCCGGACACCTCGGCCGTGCCGACGATGCGAGCCCCGGTGGTCGTGGTCGCCACGGCGCGGCCCTGCGCGTCCGACGTGAGCGCGTCGCCCCGGCTGACGTTGCCGCCATAGACGACCTCGGCGACGTTGCCGACCATAATGACGGAGCAACGCTCGCCCGCCGCCGTGTCCAGCTCCGACGATACGCCGATGATGTTGACCGCCGAGCCCGTCGCCTGCGCGCCCGCGCCATCGACCGCGCCCTCGGTCACGATGCGCCGCGCGAGGATCGTCGCGGTCGCGTTGCGGCTCTTGATTAGTCCGTTCGTAGTGCGGCCCATGCCGTGCGCTCCTTGCTTGGGGAGAACGTCCCCCCGACGAAACTACGGGGGGCACCGCGCCCCCCGCCTGGGTTACTTGGCGAGGCGCTCCTCGGCCTCGGCGACGGAGAGCCCCTCGTCCTTGACGAGCTTGTCGACCGCCGCGTTGAACGCGCTCGCCGACGTGAACTCGTTGTCGCCCGAACGCTCGCCCTCGGGCGAGACACGGTCGCCGATCGGGACGCGCTTGGTGAGGCCCGCCATGAACGCGAGGAGGTGATCGACGGCGGTTTGCTTGACCGTCTTGTCCCCGGCGGTGAATTCGACCTCGTCCGCCTCGGGATCGAGCGCGTTGAACGCCGTTTTGAGGCCCGCCGCCTCCGCCGGGAGGACCTTGCCCTCGCGAACGAGCGCGTCGATCGCACTGTTGTTGCCCGCCTCGAAACGGCGCTTCATGCGCGCCGAGAATTCGCTCTCACGCGCCTCGAACGCCAGCATTTCGGGGGTCTTTTCCTTGGGGTCCATCGTCTGTTCCTTCGCGTCGAAAACGTAGTGGATCGGGGTTGGCGGGGCGGCGTAGATCACCGCGTCCGCCGGGTCGCC
>Ga0182213_1000010_pt1 | contig 29456 bp, 57 predicted proteins | sample G5R1MG_22_FD_128399 | JGI IMG/M metagenome (GOLD analysis project Ga0182213, IMG submission 128399) | Switchgrass phyllosphere microbial communities from Michigan, USA - G5R4_MAIN_03OCT2016_LD1 MG | ecosystem: Host-associated > Plants > Phyllosphere > Phylloplane/Leaf | place: USA: Michigan... | reverse complement strand
TCAGCGCGCCACAGTGCTGCTCTTGCTTCGGAGCGCGTACGCCGCATGGACATCCGAACTCGGGTTTGCGGACCCAGTTGAGGGATAGGCTGGGGCGGGGCTCGGGCTTCATGCCGCCAACCTCGCATTGACCGCGGCGAGCATCACCAGCTCGCAGCCGTTCGGCGCGCGGTCACCCTTGCGATTGTTGCACGCGATGTGCGCGACGATGCGGTTGCCTACGTTCCCGCCACCACAGCAGCGCGGGACGACATGATCAAACGACGGATTGCGCCGAAGCTTGATGCCGCAGATCCCGCAGACATCGCCTTGCGCGGCAAGCATGCGACACATCAGCGAACCTTCCTTGGTCGGGTTCTTCCGCTTCATTGGCTTCGCGCCAGCGCTGGCCTCAGGCTCATAGGGCTGGAACAGCGCGGCGATTGCTGGTGAGAGCGTCACGCCATCCCCTCCAGTACGGAGGGATCGACACCCATAGCCAAGTAATCGGCGCGCGTCGGCTTTCGCGTCGGTCGGTTCGGGTCGAGGTTCAGCTTCTCCGACCGGTCATCATACCCAGGCTCATGCTTGTTCATTGTCGGCCAGCAGCGCTTGAGAATGTCCGCAGTCGACTCCGCCAGGCTGCTATCGATCTGCGCGCGCGGCCGAGGCACTTCTTCCTTCGCCGCGGTCGCGCCATTCTTCACCCGCTCGATCGATCGAAGGCGCGCCGCGTGCGTCTCGCGCTGCTGCATCCGGGGATCGGCGATGGCGCGGATCTGGCCCACGGTCGGCATGAACCCGCGCTCGCTGGCCTTCACGCAATCGTCGATCGCGTCGGCCAAGATGTCCTGCGGGATGTCGGCGAGCAGCCGGCCCGTCTCGTGCAGCCATGCGGTCGCGTCGAGGCTACCGTTCACAACCGACGACTTCCACAGCAGCCGGAGCCGCTTTTGAAGCCAATCGTCGGACACCGGCGCCAGTGCGGCGTCATGCGCAGCGATCAACCGGGGCAGCGCTGCCGGGTGGAACTGCTTGGCGGCGTAGGCGGCGTCCCAAGCCAGCGAAGAGAACTGGCTATCCGCCAAAGCCCAGGTTTCGGGCGGCGTCATCAATTTCGCTGGATCGGTTGGCGTTGCCGAAGTTCCGATGGTTTGCAGTGCGGTTGCCATTGCGGGGTATCCTCTCATCGGCTGATCTCAGCCAGTTTCGCCAGGTTGCTTGCCAGTCTCGTTTCACTCCCCCGGCCCCGGCCTTCGCGGCCCAGAAGTCGCGGAATTTCGCCATTTCCCGGTCGATCGTGCCGGGTGGCCAGGCCGCGACCATCGCCTGATCGGCGCCGTCGAGTGCCTCCGGCTTCCAGCAATCCGAAATCCGGGTCCCCTTACGCGCGGGGGTGTCTTTTCCGGGGGTATGGGTGGGGTTGTTGGAGGGGTCTGGGGAGGAAGAAGGGGAGGGAAAGGGACCGGTCTGGAATTCCGGTGTTTCCGTGGATTCCGGTGGAATTCCGGTGGATTTAAGCGCCCTCTTGCGTTCCCGATCGTAAGCTCGGCGCTTCTCAGCTACGGCGTCGACCGGCTGCGAAGCTTCCATGTCGGCGATGGCCGCAACCAGCGCTTCGCCAGTCACGCCAGCAGCGAGCAGATGGCGGACGGCGGTTGCGATAACGCTCATGCACGCACCGGCACGTTGTGGGCGCGCAGGAATGCCGACACGTCATCGATCGAGCGGGCGACGGTCCAGCCGCCCCCTGCCCCAACGATCGCGTCAGATGCGTCCTTCTGGGAATCTGTCAGCTTGCCCTTGGCGGTCTTCAACTCGACCGCGAACAGGCGACCATCCCAGACGATCAGGATGTCGGGCGTGCCGTTCTTCACCCCGGCCGCTTTCATGCGGCGAGACTGGATAGCGCGGCGCTTCACGTCCCCGCCAAGGAACGCGCCGTTGGCGGTCGCAGTCCACCACGACGCGCTCGGAAGAGCCACGTCGAGGTAGGCGGCAACGGATGCCTGGAGGGCGTCCTCGGGACGCATCAGAGCAGCGCGTACTGCATGCCGAGGGCGTCGCAGTAGAGCGCGACGATCGCGTTCTCTTCCTGGACTTCCTCTTTCTTCTTTTTGCGGAGGGCCAGCACCTTGCGGATCGCCTTGGGATCGTATCCCCTGCCCTTCGCCTCAGCCATGACGTCCTTGATGTCGTCGCTGATGCCCTTCTTCTCTTCCTCGAGACGTTCGGCGCGTTCGATCAGCAAGCGCAGCTCGTCCGCGGCAACCTGCCCGCCGCCCATGCCATGCTGTCGTGTGCTTTGTTCGGTCATGCTGGTGTCCTGTTCAGAAGGAGCCGCTGGCGATGCCGCCAAGCGTGAAGTCGTGATCGGCGCGGCGCAGGTCGGGCGCGGCAACGAGGCCAGCGCCGTTGCGCAGCCGCTCCATGTCGCGTTCGAAAGGGCTCATGGCGTTGAGGCGGGCGCGCTCGGTTGCGGCGATCTGCGCTTCCATCATCCGGCGCGCTTCCCTGGCGCCGACCTTGATGCGGAGCGTGCGGTAATCCTCGACCAGTTCGGCCGGGAGCCAAGCGAAAGCCTGTGCGCGACGCTCGCGGTGCCAAGTCGACCAGTCGAAGTCACCGGCTGCGTGAAACTTGCGAAGCGAGTCCGCTGCTATGGCGCGGCGGGCCTCAGCCTTCGCCGGGTCGGCGTTGAAGGCGGCACGGCATGCGTCGCTCATCTTCTGGCGCGCGGCCGGATCCTTGTACCGGTCCTTCATCGTAGCCTTGCGCTTGGCGCGCGCTTCCGGAAGTCGGTTCGCTTCGGCGGTCGCCTTGTTGCGGCGCTCGGTGTAAGCAGGGTCCGAGTGCAGCAAGCGCATCGCGCATGGCTTGCACCGGCCCGACTTGCTGGCCTTCCCGATCGGGTTCGGGCATTCGCTGCATGTGCTGCCGAACTTCATGACTGCATCCAATCACGGACGCGGCGGTTCCACTCAGGGAACGCGAAGACGGGAACGGGCAGCAGAGACACAGTAACTGGGTTGCGGTTCTTCGTTCCCAAGCGGGCGCGCGGCATAACTTTCATGCCTTCCACCCCAGCTTCGCGACATCACCGCGAGCGACACAGCCACGAAGGCTGTCGAGCATAGCGGTGCGGCGGGCCTTCTGAGCGCGGGCTTCATCGCTGAGGATGCGAGCGGCTTCCGATGGCGTCGGAGCAGCGCTGGCGGTGGTGAATGGCCAGATCTTCAATTGCTCTCTCCCGCGAATGGGAAGGTGATATCGTCGCGACCAGCGGTCAGCAGGTCGCGGAGCAACGGGGGGGGCGGCGTCTTTGGGTCATACCGCTTCAGGTATTCACGCTGTGCCTTGCACCACGCCTTGTAGGGCCAGTAGGAGCGCTCACCGAACGGGTAGGCAGCCTTGATTGCGGCCTTCCGATCCTTGAACGATATGTCTTCGGGCAGAGTCCCGTGTACTAGCGCGATTACTTCGCGGGCTTTGTCGCTGCGGCTCTTCATGCGACCGCTCCCAGCCGCATAGCGTCACGCTTGTTGCGAAGCAGGTCGGCAACCCGGCCCAGGCAGTCGATCGCGCCAGCTTGATCGAGGGCGCGGACATCCGAGACAGAGCAATCGCCGTCAGCCAGTAGTTCGATCAGCAGCGGGACCGTCTTGGCTACGTCGCAGGGGATTGCCGATACGTCGACCGTGATGGCATCCCGACGAACCGCGCGCGCGCCGATCAGCGCCAGCACCGTGTCCAGAGCTTCTGGGCCGAACTGCTCGCCAAGCTTCAGCAGCGGCATGCCCGACAGGTCGTTGTTCTTGTTGCGAACATTGGCGACAGTGCCGGACGACACGCCCCACACGTCGGCCATGTCCTGATCCGAACCGCCGTTCTGCAAAGCCCGAACCGTTTCGGATGTTGCGGTGCGGTACGCGGATTGCGTGAGGCGGACAGAATTGCCCAACCCATTGGTGGGTATCATGGATTAATCCCCTCAATATGATTTGTGTTGATTATCCGCGCTGGCAGACGGCGCCCGTTGAGTTCCGCGTTCACGTCGCCCGAGCACTGCTCGTTGCGATGGCGCAGGCTTGGCCGGAACAGCGGCAGGCTGCGGTTGGCGCGAAGCACGTCGATGAAGACGAGCACGCCGAAGATCGCAGCGGCTATGGTTATGGTGAGGGGGTCGGTCATGTGGCTGGCCAGACGACACTGCCGTCTTCCAAGTCCTTCTCACCGGGACAGCCGCATTTCGTACAACGGACCTCGGCATGATATTCGTTGCTGAACATGCTGTCGGCGCGCTCTTGCCAATCATGGCGAGGGCAGGTTTCCCATTGCGGGCTCATGCCGCCACCCGATCGCTCGTAGCGTCGGCGGGCTTGCGGGTGACGGGGCGGGCGGCGAACGCTGCCTTAAGCTTATCCTCCCGCCACACCGGCACGCGATCGTGCTGCTTCCAATGCTGAACCGTGGTCGGTGCCACGCCCAGAGCCGCGCCGGTCTTTCGGACCCCGCCCAACCCTTCGATCATTTCTGCTACGGTTGCCATGCAAACGATATACGATAGTCGTACAATCAAAGCAAGCGGGTGTACGACCTTCTTTCTTACAGCCGCATCGGCCCGGTGCTACCGGTCCCGCGTGGATAGCGCCGATCAAATTCTCGCTGAGCTAAAGCGTCGAGGCATTACCCATGCCCAGATCGCGAAGGTGCTTGGCGTCAATACGACCAACGCCACCATGCTCTACAACCCGTCGGCAAAGACGGGGAAGCCTCGCCGCATGACCTACGACGAGGGCGTACTGCTGATCAACAAATTCGGCCTAAAGCCCGAACCTGAGGCGGAAGCACCTGGCGTGCTGGCGTTGAGCTTACCAGTCGCAAGATTGGTGGTGCAGTACGTTGCGTCACAGCTCGGTCACGCTGCGCCTCAGGCTGACGAGCTGGTCGAAGAAACCGCTCTAGACGTGCAAGCGTTCTCCGCGTTCGCATCGCAGCCTCACTTGAGGGAGAGTGCGAGCCATGTGGAAGGCTTCTTCCAGGGGCTTCGTTCTCAAAGCCGGCAAGCAGGGCGTGGGTAAGCGCTAAGTCTGGGCTAGTCAGTGGGTCTGCCGTGTTAAGCAAGCGGCCCATAATACATCATCTCCCGGTGATTCGTGGCTTCGTGTAGGGTGGCGTTCCTTATCCGTTCTCCTCTCCCTCCGCTTATCCTACATTGCAATCCGTCTGTCCCTCAAAATCCAGTTAATACGTGATGCACGTTCGTTTCGGGCGGCGATTGTAAATATCTGATTCGCCTTGTACGAATTTCGTTTGACGGAAGTGTACGAAGGTCGTATAACAATCTCCAGAAGGCACAGCGGATTGGCCGCTAGCCTCGGAGGTCACGATGGCTGACACAGTATTCCAGGTAGCGAGGCGGAAGGCGCGGTACGGTCATAAGACCTACATCGTCTGGACCGACCGCACCGGCGAGCAGCGTTACGCGCTCTACACCAAGCAGAACATCAAACTGGCGATCCTAGCCGTTGGAACGAAGGTCCGGTTCTACTGGCTCGACGCATCGACTGGCGTTTCGAATATCGCACGCTCATTCTCCTACATGCTTCACCTGCTGAAGTGCGCTCCCGGTAAGTTGGAGCGCGCAGCATGACGTCGCTCGAAAAGATGCGCGAAGAGCTCACGCACTGCATCGTTCACAAGGTCACTCTGCACGAACCGAAAGGCTACGGCACGACAAAGACCAGCGGATTCACCGCAGCACTCGTCCCTGAATGGCAGCTTAGGAGGTGGCATCAAGTTGCGATGCAGCCCGTTCATAGCGCGCCTTTCAGCAGCTATCCCGAGGATCGCGCCAAGCTGCTCGAACTCGCTCGCAAGTGCGAACAATCCGATGACGTCGATGCTGTTGAGCTTGGCGATCTGGTTCGCTCGATCCTCGAAGATGAGGCCGTTTCAGCATGACCCGTCACACCCCCTCCCCCACCGCCAACGCGCAGGACGTGACGGCGAAGACGGCAACCGGTTGGTCGAGCCCATTCCTCGCGAATGCCTATTACGCCGTCGAGACCGCGATCAAGGATCAGGCGCAACCCGCTGAGAGCCCGATCACGGAAGCCCTCGCGCGTGCACTGGCTGCGATCGAAGACGCTGACGTTGAAGTGGCGCTTTACGCATGAAGCACGCCCGCATCCCCACGCCCGCGTCGTGCAGCACCCGCCGCGACTGGACTCTTGCTGAGTGCCAAGCCGCTGCCGAACTGGCGATGGCTGAGCAGCCCGACAACGTTCTGTTCCGCACCGATCCGCGCGCCATGACCAACGCGCTGTTCGCGATCGCAGGCAAGCGCGTGACGAAGCTGGGAGAGGCGGCATGATCACCATGCTCCCCGCCAGCGAGGCTCTGTTCTTCCGCCAAGAGCCGGTCGCACACATCGTGGCGTTCCAGGAGCGCAACCGGCTGGCACGGATCGAGCGCACCTGCCGCGACGCCATCCGGATTGCACGGCGATGAACGCCTTCTCCGCCCCGGTTCGCATGTTCGAGCCGCTGGAGGACGTGCCGGTGTCGGTCCTGATCGCGAGCATCGAGGCGCAACTGTCCGACCCGACCTACGCTGACCGTCGTGCTGCTGGGCAGGCGATGATCGACCTTTCCCTCGACGCGCACCGTGATGCTGCGCTCCGTGAATTGGGGTACATTTGATGACCGATACACCACTGTCTGTTGCTGAGCGCGAACTGGCACATGTCCGCGAACTTTTGGCTGACGCTTACAAGGACGCTTCCGGCCGCGAATTGCACGCGTCCGATTGCGCGACATCGTGCGCCCCCGCTGAAACGCCGAAGCCGTGCGATTGCTATCCGCGCGTTCTGTTTCTTGATTGGCCCGCCGATGTCTTGGACGAGAACCTCGGCTGGCGGGGTGAAAACCCAATCACTGCCGATCATTTCCAGTGCGAGTTCTGCGGGGAATGCGACCTCGACTGCACACTAATCCCGCACAAGCCCGAATGCCCGGTCCTGGCAGCACGCGCCGCCACGCTCGCCCGCGCAGGTGACGCATGATCGCCCCCCAGGTCAACCACGCTGCGCCGATCTGCGACCACTTCTGCCGCTGCACGAACTGCAAGCCGTCGCTGGTAGGGGATCGGTCGTCGTCGCTGATGAGGGTTCGGATCGGCACACTCGGATTGCTGGCCGCAAGCATCGGCCTGATCGCCGCCCGCGCAAAGGGGATGATACTGTGAAGACAGATCACACCCCGGGGCCGTGGTTCGTCGCCAAGGCTAAGCCGCGCCGGGTCTGCGGCAAGGACGGCGTCAGCATTTGCAACGCCATCCTGCGTAACCAAGGCGGACCGAAGGCAAAGGCCAACCTTAAGGATGAGCATGAGGCCGAAGCCAACGCGCTACTGATCTCCGCTGCGCCCGCCTTGCTTCGGTTGGCTCGCGAAAATCTGTCTACGCTCGAAGTCCAGCAGGCAAACCATATTCGATGGAACAAGCCGCACGCTGAGATCGACGCGGCGATCAACGAGACCCGCGACATCATTGCCAGCGCGACAGGTGCAGCATGATCATCACCGTCCATGCATCTGAAAGATACGTTCAGCGCGTCAACCCCGCCCTGACCGTCAGCCAAGCCAGGTCCGCCATCGCAGCGCACACGCCGGCCATCGAATGCGCGATCAAATTCGGCGCCCACGTCGTTCGCATCGGCACCGGTCAGAAGCTCGTCATCGAAGGCGATACCGTCGTCACCGTGGCCCCTCGCGACTTCATGCGCACCCCCGCCACTCCCTTTCCTCGTGTGGAGAACGTCCGATGAACGCGCCCGTATACCATCGCGACCTGATCCAGGGCTCGGACGAGTGGCACGAACAACGCCGGGGCGTGCTTACCGCTTCGGAAATGTCGCTGATCCTGACGCCGAAGCTCAAGGCTGCGTCGAATGACAAGGAGCGGATGCACGTCTTCGAACTGAGCGCCCAACGCATCTCGGAATATGTCGAGCCGTCCTACATCGGCGACAACATGCTCCGCGGCTGGGATGACGAGATCGAGGCGCGCAACCTTTACTCGCAGCACCATGCGCCGGTCACTGAGGTAGGCTTCATAACCTGCGACCGGTGGGGCTTCACGATTGGCTATTCACCCGATGGCTTGGTCGGCGACGACGGCCTGATCGAGTGCAAGAGCCGAAAGCAGAAGTTCCAGATCCAGACCATCGCGACCAACGAGGTGCCGGAGGAATACGTTCTTCAGCTCCAGACTGGCTTGCTGGTCACTGGTCGCGAGTGGATCGATTTCGTCAGCTACTCGGGCGGGCTTCCCTTGTTCGTGAAGCGCGTGTTTCCCGACGCCGAAATGCAAGCCGCGGTCGTCGCAGCTGCAACCGCATTCGAGCAGCGTGTCGCTGAACGGGTGGCCGAATATCACGCCACCCTCGCAGCGATGCCGAAGCTCATCCCGACCGAACGCAAAGTCATCCAGGAGATGTACGCATGACGCGCACCCCCTTGGAAGAGAAACTGATCGGCCTGCTCGAATGGCTGATCGACATGGAAGGCCCGCAACCTGGATCGTCTGAATGGGCGCGGCGGGTTCAGCAGGCTTTGGCTGAAGCAAAAGGAACCGCACAATGAACATGCTCGCAACAATCGTCCCGAAATCCGACCAGATCAACGCCGACGACCTGATCGGTCAGTCGCTCACCATCACCGTCAACGAGGTGAAGTTCAGCGGTGGGCAGGAGCAGCCAGTCTCGATGTATTTCGACGGCAGCGGCAAGGCTTTCCGGCCGTGCAAATCGATGTGCCGCGTGCTGGTCGCGATCTGGGGTCCCGACGCGAAGGAATACGTCGGTCGATCTATGACACTGTACCGCGATCCCACCGTCAAGTGGGGCGGCATGGAGGTCGGCGGTATCCGCATCAGCCACATGACGCACATGGAGTCGCCGGTCACGATGGCGCTGACTGCTACCAAGGGCGCGCGCAAGCCTTACACGGTTCGTCCCCTGGTCGCCGAGGTAAAGAAGCTGCCGGTTGAAGATGCGTTCACAATCGAAGCTGCCGAGCATGCCCTTCGCACTACCGAAACGCTGGAGGACTTGCAGTACGTCTGGCGCCAAAAGCCAATGGCACCCTTCCGCGAAAAGCTGCAGCCTGTCCTCGACGAGCGCAAAGCCGAACTCACCCCGGCGAACAACGACGCCGCAGAAGTCTCAGCCATGTACGCCAACGCCACTACGCCCGAAGACATCGCCACCGCCGACATGGCCAGGAACAAGCTCGCCCTGCACGACGACCTAACCGTCGCGAATGCCCGGTCTGAGGCTGTTGCTGCGATGGGAGACGGGCAGTGACGACATCAGAACAGCAAGCGGTGCCGGTTGCGCAGATTGATCGGGATAATTACGCTGAGTTCGGTCGCATGATTGCGCGCTTGACCAGTCGGGATGCGGATAACGTCCGCGCTGGCGAGTGGGATGACACGAAGGACGTGCAGTTCTTTGCCCAGATGCGCCACCGCCTCGCCGCGACTTCTTTGCACGATATGCAAATAACCCCGTCGCTCGCCCTTCCTTGCAAGTCGGGCGAAGGTGCGAATCACGGCTTAGGCCCTCATGCGACGGTCGTTGACGACTGCGAAGACGGCTTCATGTCGGTTGCGATCGTCGTCGGGGAGAACGTCTACCTCGCGCAGGGTGGCGAGCAAATCACGATGTCGCGGGAACAGTTTGCGGAAATTGCAAAGACCTCGACGGATGCCACCCAGACGCGAGAAGCGGAGGGCGATACCGTTAAGTTCGTTCAAGAATGGATGATGAGCGGCGATCACGAGCCGAACCATTGGCACCGCGACTTTGCCGCGGCGATCGACGCGCGCCTTCCTACCGAACAAGTGATCTTCGAAGCGATCAAGGATGAGTGCGGAACTGATAGGGCTGCTCGCATGATGGCCGCTCACATTATCGCCGCGCTCAACGGCCGAGGTGGGGCATGAGCGGGCGACGCATGGGCAATCACGGCGAGATATGGCCCGACGACAAAACGAAGGTCTGCGCGACCTGTGGCAAGCCCCGGATGCGTCATTCTTTTGGCCTGTACCACGGCTACTGCCCCGACGAAATGCAGCGCGACATGCTTCCCGATGGTCGCTGGAAGCCGAACGCCAAAGTCATGAATTACGTGCCGCAGGAGCCCTCCGCATGACCCCCAATCCCAACCCGAGCCCCGAGTTGCGCACTCGCCTGAAATACTACCCGGATTATATCGACGATCCGGATGGCCTTGAGCGCTTCCGACAGGCGGTATTGAGCAACAGCGGCCACGACATGGCAGCGGTCAACCACAACTCGCTGGGCAGACTGATCGACACTATCGAACGGTTGCGCCGTGAACGTGACGCCGCCCTCTCGCAGACACTGCCAGCGCCGGGGGAGGTGGACTATGCGGAAGCCGCGCGCGCGATTTTCGAAGCGTGTCCAGATCGGTTCATGCGTGCCGAGCAGTGCCACCCTGCGATCGATGCGCTTGCACAGGCCGGTTTCTTCGCCACCGTTGCGGCAGCGAATGACGAAGGGGTGGCGGCAGCGGCGAGCGAGGCGCTGGAAGGCATCGTCGAGCATGCTGAAACCCGCATCCAGGACGGTATCGAAATGGGCGCGACCGTGTGGCGTCTCGCGCTGGAGGACATTGTTCGTGATGCTCGTGCCGCCATCCGCCTCTTGTCGCAGGGAGCGGGGAAGTGAGCGGTCTGAAACGCATCGCCGGCATTCGTCGCGTTGAGAACCATGATTACGGGTGGATCGCGCGGGATCAGTGCGGCGGGAGCATCGGCGGTGACGATTGGCGGTGGAGTTCTCGCGACGTCGCGCGATCCGTGGCGGTTGAGGCTGATATGTTCGGCCCGTTCCCTCTCGCCACCTCACGCTCGCAACACGAAGGGGCTTCATCATGACCGGCATCAGCAACAGAGGTCACGCCGATCAGCTTCGTGTCGCCATGGAGCGTATGGACACTGACGAGGGGTATTTCTCTTACGCGCCGATTGCGTGGGATGCCCTTAGCTCGGCTCAACGCGAAGTCATGAATCAGCTTCTGCACCAAGGCCCGGTCGCTGATGGCAATATCATCAGCAAATCAGCGCGGGGCGACTTGATCGAAGCCGGGCTGGCGGTACGGTGCTGCTACCTTGGCGAGCAGGGATACACCGCCGCAAGCTACAAGGCTTTCACCGTGTTCAAAGCGGGGCGCGCCGAACGTTTCCCGATCAAGCCGGGAGTGCCAGCATGAACCCGACCACCAACACCGAGGCGGGGACTGTTGCAGACGTGGCGGCGAAGCTGACGGAGGCGCAGCGGGCGTTCATCCTGGCAAGGGAGCCTCACGTCGAAGAGCAGTCGATAACCGAGGCTGAATGGGTAGCGGTGGATTGCCACGTCGAGGCTGACGACCACTGGTCGGGCGTGACTTGGTGGGGCGGCATGCGCTGGACGCACCCGAGTGGTGAAGGCGAAAAGTTCACCTTCCAGTTTAACCCGCTCGGCACCCTCGTCCGCCAGCACCTTGAGCAGGGGGCGACGGCGGGGGTTGTTGGGGGGAAGGAGGCGTGAGTAGCGTCGAGGCATTACGGCGCATCCTGCCCGACTGGCCGCGCTTGATGACGGTCGACCAGGCTTCCGCATACCTGTCACTCGGCAGCACGACGTTGCGCGAGCATGGCCCATCGCCAAAGCGGCAGGGCAAGCGCGTGCTGTACGATCGTCGGGATCTGGACCGGTGGGCGGATAGCCTTGGCGATCAGCCGTTGACGGAAACCGAAGAGGTGCAAGAGTCCATGGAAGCCGAACGCCGGTTCCTAGAGAAGCGGGCGCGCCGTGGTTCGCACTGATTTACGGTACACGTATCTTGCGAAGGGGCAATATTGGCGTTTCCGGCACCCGCTCACAGGCGACACGAAGCTCCCCGGCCAGCCGACCGACGCCGCGTTTCATGCTCGCTATGCCGAGCTGTGCGCGATCGTCGAGCAGCGCCAGAAGCGGGTTGAGCCTCCGAAGTCGTCGTGGCGCTGGTTGATCGCCGCCTATTCCCGCAGCGCGGAGTTCCGATCAAAGTCGGACGAGACGCAGCGCGACTACACACGCACGCTGGCCCTGCTGGACGCGGAGCTTGGCGAGGAAAACTATCGGATCACGACAACGCCGATGATCAAGGCGGTGCGCGACAGCTATGCCGACAAGGCTCGCAAGGCGCACAAGATTAAGCAGATGGCATCCTCGCTCTATACCTGGGCGGCTGACGAAGGGCTGGTCAAGGAGGGCTTCAACCCGGCGAAACCCATCAAGCAGATCAAGCGGAAGGGCGGCGCTCGAGAGTATGTCGTCTGGTCCGATCCTGAGTTCGAGACGTTCCTGCGCGGTGCAAGCCGGCCGATGCGCGTGGCCGTGCTGCTGGCCCTTTACACCGGGCAGCGGGCCAAGGACATCGCGGCGATGACGTGGGGCGACGTGCAGGGCGATGCGACGGTGATCCGTGTCCGCCAGGCCAAGACCGGCGCGCCGCTGGACATCGAGTGCCACAACCGCCTGCGCCGGCACATCAACGCGCTGCGCCGTCGCACCGCTGACACGTCGGTCGAGGCTCCGCTTCTGATCAGCGCGACCAAGGCGAAGTACAACTCGAACTCGCTTTCGACGGCGATGGGCAAGGCGGTCGCGCGCAATCCAGAAATGCCGAAGGATCGGTCAATCCATGGCCTGCGATATGCAGCCGGTTCAGCGATGGCGGAAGCAGGCTGTACGCTCGACGAAATCCAGGCGGTCCTAGGCCACAGCGCGTACGCAATGGCGATGAAATATGCCACGCAACGCTTGCGCAGTAAGTCAGCAGCCGCTAGGCGCCAACGGAACGAAGCATGATCGAGTGCGAACTTTGGGAACTGGACTGCGAACTCGCAGTTTCAACAACCAGAAAAGCGCGGAAATCAGCCGTTGAGGCCCGATGGCGGAGTGGTGACGTAGAGGACTGCAAATCCGCTGTCACTCGCCAGTTTCTGCCGATAGTTCGCACAATTCATGCTCTGTTCTACCCACGGGATTCCGTGGGTTCTAGACGCTATTGCGAACTTTTCCCTACTTCCCGCGCCGCTCTAGCTCGCGCTCAACGGCCTCGCGAACAAACGCGGCGCGTCCGTACGTCCCCACCAAAGCATCGATCTTTTCGAGCACGTCAGGCGCGAGTCGCACCGGCACGCGTGTCAGGTTGAGAGGCGGTCGTCCCATCGGGCGCGCCGTAGCGATGTCGGTCGCGAGTGACAAGTAAACGGCACCTTTTTCTGTTGCACTTATAAACGGCCCCGTTTATATAAACGGCACACTTTAGGAAGGCAAGCAGCATGATCGCGTCTCATACACCGGGACCGTGGAATATGGTCCAGGAAGACAAGCGCATTGCCATTGGCGTTGGCCTCGTTGAGGGGCCCAATGGTTACGACGTTGCAGAAGTCTACAATGACGACTGCCCTCGCGAAGTAGGTGAGGCTAACGCTCGCTTAATCGCCGCAGCCCCCGACTTGTTCGATGCCTTACGCGCACTCGCAGACGTGTTCGCGCACGATGGCGAGAACTCGGTTGACCGGTTCGAGCGTCTCGCCGCGATGTTCCGCAAGGATACCGGCTACCTAGCACCCGGCAAGGATCAGCCGATGTGCGGACCCGATCAGCCAGACGGCGACGAACTGCGCGCAATCTACGACGCTTGGTATCTCGCTAAGGTTAGCCGCGCCCGTGACGCTATTGCCAAGGCTCTAGCCGCATGAGCCTCGTAGGTTTCGCCATCACGAACCACCCGCAGCAAGTCGGCAAGCGCGGCGCGTCGGATACGGTCGACGAGCGGATTACGCCAGCGAAGGTGTTCGACCCGCTTCACGCCGAGTTCGAGTTCACGCTCGACGCCGCGGCGAACGCCGTCAACTGCCGTGTCCCGCGGTTCTACAGCTTGGCCGATAGCGGTCTGGATGCATCATGGGCCATGGAGCGCGTGTGGTGCAATCCACCGTACAGCGCGATCCGGCCTTGGGTTGAGAAGGCATGGAAGGAGATAGCGTTCGGTTGCCCGTTGGTCGCCATGCTGCTTCCCGCGAACCGCACCGAACAAGGGTGGTGGCAGGATCTGATCGAACCTTGCCGTGATGGTCGCGGCATCATTGAGACCCGATTTTTCCGCAGCCGGTTTAACTTCGGCGTCCCCGGCAATGAGGCTGGTAAGTTCAACAGCTCGCCTCCGTTCGGGTGCGTGCTTGTCATCTGGAGGAAGGCACAATGAGCGAGGCCATCAACGATTGGATCGAGAACGGCAACCGTTCGGCCAAGCGCTCGAGCGGTCTGCCGGAACCAGTCACGCGCGCCATCGCAGACGCCAAGGAGTTCGTCGAGGCGGCTGCGGCTGATGGTTTTGACCCGAATGACGCGCTCGATCTGCTGCGTGAAATCGCAGCGCTGGCAGACTCCCCCCTCACCCAATTGGAGCAAGCAGCATGAGCGCTCTTCTCGAAACTGTCCGCGACCAGGTTGAAGTCGAGCGCGAGGCATGCATCCGGATCATCGAAGACCTGCGCCCGAAGAATGATCGCAGCGATTGGACGGAATACGCCTGCGATATTGACGCGGTGCTTGTGCGAGCGCGTAACCAGATCAACGCGAGGTATCCAGCATGACCGCAGACATCACCCTGACGTGTCCATGCTGCGATACCAAGATGCAGGTGGCGCGCGAAGATACCGACCCGCCCGAATCTGCAACCGTTATCATGGTGTGCCTGCACTGCGATGATGGCGACTTCCACTCGCCGCGGTTCGAGAATGCGGACGGTTTTGAGATACCGCCCGTCGATCCAATGACCCCCACCTCCGAGACCGACCAGCTTGGCGGGGTGGGGGTATGAGCGACCAGAACCAGACCGAGGGTTACGAGCTCTACATGAGCGGCGATCAGGAGTCGCGAGACTGGTTCGAACGGCAATGGCAAATGTGGCCGAAGCGCGCCGACGAACGCAACACGACCAACCTCAGCTTCCTGTATGGCGGCGTGCTAGGCCATCGCGCGCTGCATGCCCGCAACCCCAGCATGTCAGACGACTTCTTCGACAACGTGACGTGGCTGGACCGCCATACCCTTCCACCAGCAGGAGCCGACGATGGGATTGCTTGAAGAGCTAGCCGTGCGGTGTGAGGCGGCGACGGGTGCGGATCGGGATGTCGATGGTTGGGCGTTCTGTTCCGTCAACCCCGACGAGACAACGGTTATAGATCATGAGCCGGGTCGTTTCCCGCGTAAGTCGATCTATGGCCCGGTGTCGGTCATCATGGACAAGATTGGCGGGAAGGATGGCGCGGAGTATCTTTGCGCCCCAGCGTACACGTCATCGCTTGACGCCGCGATGACGCTGGTCCCTGCCGGATTGCGCCTTACGTTTTCCGAGTGGGACGATGAGAAGCATCTTCGTCCGCGTGGGCCGTGGCAGGCCATTCTTACGAAAGCGGGCAGTGGTTCGAGTTTCAACGACATGTTCGGCTATCGCTGCGATCACGCTGCAACGCCTGCCCTCGCTGTGTGTGCCGCTGCTCTCCGCGCCCGTCACGCCCTCGCTCTGTCGAAAGGATCGGAGGGGTGCTAGGCGGCCTGTACGGTGGCCTACCGATTGTAGTTTCGCCCTTTGCGCTTGCGGAGACAGACGAACGGTTGTTCCCGGCATCCCACAACCGCAGCGCACGCATTCGAAAGAAGCTACTCAAGCGGTTCGGTGGTGAGTTCAAGAAGGTGCCGGCCATATGGAAGACGCCGACCGGGCTTATCATGCATCCAGAGCGGTATACAGCGTTCCAGCAAGCGATGAAGTAGCCAGCGGGGCGGCGCTCTACGAACACCAGCCCCGCCGACCCTAGCCCGATGCCGGAGCAGAGCGGGAGCGCTACGGGCCGGGCTTGATACCGGCTTGGCCTCGCCCTAGGCAGAGCATCCCGGATTATCAGTCCAGTGCTTCTTCACCACTCGTAAGGGCTAGCTAACCCTCAACTTGCGTGTGTCCATCCACACCGCCGCAGCCCCCGCACCATACCACCGCGCGAATCGGGTTGCAATCGAAGCGCGATGGGTGACGATGCGGGATGAACTACCCAGCCGACATGACCGATCAGGATTTGCTCTCCGCATACCAGCGCACGAACGGGGAACCGGGTGATCCAGATGCCGACGAGCTCTTACGCGAGATCGAGAAACGAGGGTTGGACATCTAGCAATCCGTTCTCGTCCTGTTCTATCAGGCGGGCATGTCGCGTTCCCCGTCACCCTCCCGAGTCGCCCAATACGCCGCAGAAGCCGCAGCAGCCAACGATCTGCACCCAGACGACGTGATGGGCACCGCGCGCACCGTTTCCTTCGTACGCGCCCGCTGTCAGGTCTGGCGGCGGTTATACGACGACGGGTTCAGCATGTACGCGATCGGTCAGGCTGTCGGGCGGCATCATACGACTGTGATGCATGCGCTTAGGAAGGGTTAGGCGCCGGTCTTTCCCGACTGTCAGGCTGGCTTTGGTCTTGGTCTGGCGTCCTGGTGTCCGCGCGGCCATGACTACTCACCAGTTACGTCACCACCCAATCTAGCGCACCAGCATTCGCCAGATCGGTCCGGACGCTCGAATCTACCCTTGGCCTCGGGAGCGACACTGTACCTCGGGGCGCCGTACAGGACGAGCCCCGGCGCACAGAAACACTAGCATTTCCCGCGAGTCGCGTCTATAGTCCGGACATCGACTTGGTAACCTACACACGAACGACAAGCGAAGGCTGGGGCGGAGACTGAACTTCCGCCGCCAGCCTTCTGCGCTGGTTTCGTTCAATGGTAGGATGCGCCTTTTGTATGGTCGCGATGGGGGTTCGATTCCTCTAACCAGCTCCAGTCCTAAACCCCCAACCGCTTCAACACCTGCCGTTGCGCCTCAGCCTTGACCGCATCCGCCAGCGCTTCCTTGGTCAACGGGTTCTTGCCGTCCGCCAGTGCCTTGGAGGCGAACTTGACGCCGATCTTCAGCGCGAACGTGGCGATCTTGCCTAGGCCGGGGATCTTCATGCTCGTTGCTCCGTGACGGAAATGGGATCGGCCGGCGTTCCGGTGGGGGTCGCCGTCGTTTGCTTGACGATGTCGGCGTTGGTCTGCGCGAGATTGCGGCCGCTCGATGTGCTGCCGAACTCAGACTGCACGACCGAGCCGCCCCAGCCGAACACGATGCCGAGCGCGAGTAGCAGCGCCTCGTTGTTGCCGTCCGGCACCTTGACGAAGAACAGTAGCAATAGGCCGATGGCGCTGAGCACAATCGCGGACCAGCCTACGACGGTGCGGAAGGTTCGGTCGGTCATGGCATGCGTTCCCAGTCTGCGGTGTCGAGGCGATACGGCCGGGTGTATGGCGAGACGATCATGCGCCGTGGCCAAGGGTTGCGCGGCTTATCGGTTGGCACCCATGTGCCGTCGCGGCGGTCGGGGATCATCGCGCCCAATCCCCCGTCTTCTTGTACAGCCACGTCAGAAACCCACCAACCGTCTGGCCGCGCAAGATTGACTCGTTGGCCTTGGTTGCAGCCTCACCAGCGATCAGGTCCGCTCGAGCCTTTGCATTCGCCCCGATCACCTTCGCAGCCATGCCAGCGCCGAAGAAATGCGCAGCGTAGAGCGATGCCTTATTGATCGGGATGCCGGCCCGCAGCAGGATCACCGCGTTCTTGGCCGTGAAGGTCTTGGCACGGTCGGTCTGCTCGTCGGCAGTCGGCTTGAGCCCGCCGAACGCCAGTGTCGCATCAGGCCCCCACTTGCCGCCCTCGCCGATCCACGTCGCCTTCAGGAATTGGTACAGCCCCGATCCGCTCGAGGTCGCGGCTTTAACGTAAGGACGGCCGGCGCTTTCGATCTTGGCGAGCAGCGGCCAATAGTCATCGGGCAGCGTGGGCTTGGGCACGACAGTCTCCTTTGCGATGCCGGCGACGTCTGCGAATGCATGAAGCGCGGCGATGGTGATGGGGTCGAAGCTGTTGGGCAGGAATGGGCGAACCGCATCGAACAGGGGTGTGCGTGGGTCGGTCATTCGCCTCGTCCTCGTACAGCTGCCAGTTTCCGGATCCCGTCACCCACGCCCATGTCGCTCGTTGCCGCCTGAGCCAGCAGGCGCTTCACCAGCGGGATTTCCTTGGCGTCGGGCATCTCGCGCTCGACCAACCCCAAAAGCACCTCACAGGCCGTCAGAGCGGATTGAAGCTTGCCGTCCGAGCGCATGGCGTGTTCCTTGGCGGTCGCAGCTTCTCGACGTGCGCCTTCAGCCTCAGCCTCGACCTTCGTTATGCGCGCGTCCTGCTTGTCCGACTTGTCCTTGTTGTCGGCCTTCAGGGTCGCGATCTCGTCTCGCAGGCGCGCGAAGTCGGCGTCTCGAGCGTCGCTATCGCCCTTCTTCCACGGTCCCCACTGTCGGATGACCGCAAGAACGATCGCGCCCACGACCGGCACCAAGAGCGTAAACACGCCCCATATTCCCATGTTGATCGAGCTTCCCGATGCAGTCTTGATTGCGGTCTGGGCTGCTGCTCCTGCTAAAGTCATCAGCTAGCCCTTCCAAGTCGTTGTGCTGGCGATGTCATCAGCCGTCGCCACCCGGATGAACTGAACCTGCTCGCCCACGCGCTGGATTGCTTCAGACCGTGAGCCCGCCTGAACAAGCCACTTCGATCCATCGCTGAACGTCGCAAGAAACGTCATACCTGCGCTCCCACCAGAGTACCGTCAGTGCCGGACGTTGGGGCTCCGACCTTCATGTAGAGCTTGCCCGCCTCCTCCCAAAAGTGAGTGGTGCCCATGATCAGATGGCCACCATTCCACTTGCCATCGCCAAGCGTCCGGATGTGCCCGTCATGCATCGGCTCGCGGCCCTGGTAGAGGTAGGCGGATGCGACGCGGAAACGGTTGGCGGTCGGGCTGTAGTCGATGCTGGAAATCTTGAGCTGCCACGCGTCGGCGCCGGCATCGCTGGCTACCTCGGGGAGCTCGAACGAAAACCGGGCCTTGCGGTAATCAGCAGGTAGGACGTAGCGCATCGCGCGCCCGACGCGCTTGCCGGTCGCCTGGTTCTCGATCCAGACGCGGACTGCTGCTGCGCTGTTCGTGGTCCCGCGCGCGAGCACGACATGCACCCAGCACTGGCGGTTGGCTGCGGGGCCACTGCCAAGCGGCAAATAGATGCCAGCGTTAAACTCTGGGTCGGTTGATGTAGGAACCGTTACCTCGACGGCTCGCGCGAAACCCGAAGGATCATTGACCGTTGCCAAGGTCGCCCCAGCGTACGTCCCGTTCGATCCGTTGTTGAACGCCGCAGCCGTGTCAGCCGTCGCGAACAGCATGAACGACACGTCATCGCCGCCCGTCGCCGGGAGCGTCGTATGCTCCTCCATCGAAAGCGATCCGCTGGTGTCCGTGATGGGACCAATCAGCGCGTTTGTGTTCGTTACGCCCTGCTTCCACGGCGAACCCTCCAGAACCGTGTCGGCGGGAGAAAGCTGCACTGCCCAGTTCATGTTCGCGTAGTCGCTGATGCGGTCGCCCATGAACTCGCACAGGAGCGTGTAGAGCCCGCCGTCGTGGCGATTGTTCGAATAAGACAGATTGCGAAGCTCGCCGATGTACGAGCGGATGAATGGCGCGTTAGTTAAGTCGCTAGCCGCAACGCGGCTGTCCTTGATCGATAGGCCGGTGACGTACGATCCCGAGGGCGTCCAGACGGTGGAATGCTGGCGGGTTTGCCGGGTCGCGCCCGCGCCTTCCAGTGCGACGAGAATGCGGACATCGCCTGCCTGCTGGTTCTCGTTGCCATACTTGTTGCCCTCGAGGATCGTACCGTTGCCTGAGTTCGTGCCATTCAATCCGGTCTCGCTGTTCGGAACGAGCCAGACATCAGCCGCGCGTGGCGTTGTCGTATCCCAGCGGATGAAGTCGTTACGCAGGATATGAGTCGAGCCGGAGAGATACGGCCCCAGCTTGATATGGTAGAGATTGCGGAGGAAGTTGTTGGCCTCGAGGATGCAGCCGTCAGCATAGCCACCCCAAGCCACACCGATTCCTGGTGACCCTGCCTTGCACATGAACGTACATTCGCGAACCCGGAGGTACGGCGCGTCCGAGGCGTTATTGCCGATGGCGCATTCGGTATAATTGTCGAAGATGCACTTTTCGAACGTCAGGATGCCGTTGACGTTGACGCCGGTGTAGGTCGATCGGAACACACCAAGACCGCCAACGAACGTGATGCCGAAGCAGTAGATCCGGTTAATCCGCTCCACGACATCGAACAGGTATTCGTTGTCTGGAATGCGGACAACGACCGAGCCGGGGATGCCCCAGACCGCAAGCGAAGGGAACGGTGATAGGTTGCCGGACACGGGCAGATCCCCAGCATCGTATACGCCAGGGGTCAGGAAGATCGCGTCTTGCGGATGCGCCCAGTAGCTGCTGTCGATCCCGGCGACATAGCGACCAGAAGCCTGCGTATCAGCCACAACGCGCGACATGCCGAGCTGGTCGACGACTGCGGACGCGCCGGTGCCCTTCGCCCCGCGATCAGTTGGTGTCGCTGCATCTGCGTTTAGACGGAAGCCCCTGCCGTTCGCGCTGACGAAGGACGTTGCCGAGCCAGTCGTGACCGTAGCGTCGTAGCTGTAGCCCGCGGAGCCAAAACCTACCGTTTGATAGCCAGAGGTCTGTACGCGGTCGGTGCCGGTGGGGATGTTGAGCGTGGCAGCGTCAACAAACAGGCCGATCGCCATGACGTTGCCGCCAGGGTTGCCCCTCGGTCCCGTTTCTCCACCGATGCTGCCCGGAACGTAAGGGTCGACCTCGTTAAGTACAGTCCCGCCTTCGTCCCGTAAGACGACGCGATAAGTCTTGCTGTTGTCAATGTAGATTGCTGGCCAGACACCCGCAGCGTTAGCGGTCAGAGGGTTCGCAAGAGGCGTCGTCAGCTCAGCATCGGCAAAGATTGGTGCGGGGGTAGACGTGCCAGACGTGTAGAATGTGAGGCTAGCGCCAGCGACGATAATCCCGTTGGCGTCAAGCGCGGGCCGAAACGGGAGATAGAACAGGTCGAAGGGGTCAGCCATCGGGCGCAATCCGGTTTATGAGCGGAAGGCGCCATCCGGGCCAATCTTAGCGCGCGGTGTGCGTTAGGGGTGCCGGTGGGAATAGTAGGAGGTTGCGGTAATGGGCTGGTCGGCGTAGCGTGGAGAGATGCTGACCTTTCTTCTGATCGTCATCGTCATACTGTTGGTCATAGTGACCTACGAGATCTACCTGACGAGGGTCAGCGCTGCGCGAATGATAGCTGCGGCCAGCAAGGATATCACTAAAGCGATCCGCGAGCGTGGCGATCTTTAAGCCGCTAGCGCCCGTTCGTATTGCCGCCAGCGATAGCGACACCGCGCCCCAGTTGCCCGCCGACAACCGCGCCGCCAGCCGTGATTTGCGCAGAGCGAGCTTGGCGAGCGATGACCTCGGCGTTGGCCTCGGCCATGATCCGGCTCAACTCCGCAGGGTCCGTCTCCGTCAGCAGAGACGCGACGGACTGGCGAACGCGGTTGCCGGCTTCCCCAACGCCATAACGGCTGACCTCTCGCGCGGACTGCAAGCCGTTGACGATCGTCGACCACAGACCGTCCTTACTGCCGCGCAACGTCGCATCAACGACCGTCTCCGCTAAACCTGGATCACCGGTTTGCGCATCATAAGCAAGACGTTCGGCCGTTTGCGAACCGCCCGTCACCGAGCGGAATGTCTGGTTGCCTGCTTGCTCGGCGCCAAGCGTTTCGGTGAACTGAGACAGGCCCTCTCCAGGGAACACTTCGGACAAGGCATCGCGCTTTGCCGGCGTGCCAAGGATGGCTCGAGCCTTGTCAGCATCGTCAACACGGCGATCAATCGAGTTGGCTAACTGGTTTCTGTAGCCCTGCCCAAACATCTCTCGCTCGTTGTCGCCGTAGTAGCTGAGTTGGCGCGAGATTTCCTGCGGAGATTTGTTCAACGACTCCGCGCCGGTTTCGAGCGCTTCACGAGCAGCCGCAGGGCCGGCGTAGACCGAGCGAGCCTCCTGATACGGGCCGGGATGCAGGAGGTCGACCTCGGACACGAACTGACGGCGAACACCTTCAATCGCGCGGCCGGCTTCGTCGAGCTGTAGCCGACCAAACGCGTTCTTCTTCTCGTTCAGCACATCATCGATACCGCGCTTCACGTAGTCCAGGGTCTGCACAGTGAACACGGGTGTCTCGGCGTTTGATCCCTCTACCGGCGCCCCAGCAAGCGACTGTTGGGCGTTGCGAAGACCTTCGCGTGCTGCCTCGACGCGCTGCCGAGCGCTTTCTACGGTTCCGCCGCCAGCGTTGCCGCGAACAGCGCGATACTGCTCTTGGGCCGCATCCAGTTCAGCGCGAGCGGCATCGGCGTTCCCAATCTCGCGCGCCGGGGTCGGATTGAGCGTAACATTGCCGTCGGCATCCATAAGCAGCCCCATCGCGCCGGGGTCGCGGCGCTCATCGGCTGCGATGCGATGCGCGCGTGATAGTGCGGCACGACCAGTCGGTGTCTGTAGTAGCGACTGAAGCTCCTCACTCATAACGCCAGGTTGAGCATAGGCTTCGTCATACAGCGGTCCAGCTCGAGCCCGGGCGCCCTGCATCAATGCATCGCTCTGGTCGAAACCGTTGGTGATGGGCCCTAGATCCCGCTCAATCGCCCCCCGGATACGCTCGCCTTGCCCCGCTTGGCGCTGCCCGATGGCGTCGAGCGTGATAGTACGTGACGCCCCAGGCTGACGCCCGACGCTGGCCAGCAATCCACGCGCGTTGTCTCCGGTATCCGCCAGCATCATCGGCACGCCTAGAGAATGGGCCCGATCCATGATGGCGCCAGCCTGCGCACCCGTGTTTGCATCGTTTGCCAGCGCCTGTCCGACAACCTGCCGTGCTACACCGGGATCCCTGCCAACCAAACGACCGATACCGCCGACGGAGCGTGCCAATCCATTCACCGCGATGGGTATAGCCCCACCCAGGACGCTGCCAAAGGTTCCCCCAAGCACGCCGCCTACAGCGCTGCCTTCTGTGCCCTCACCAGAACCCCAGCCACCAATCGCCCCCCCGATTGCGCCAGTCGTCGCACCCGAACGGATCGCAGCAAGCGCATTCGGGGCCGCAGCTACCGCCGCACCAGGGTTACCCCCCGCGAAACCGCCCAGAACGAGCCCAATATTGCCCGCAACCGGATATTGATCGAGCGCACTGGCGATACGGCCGCGTTCCACGTCGCGCGCATCGGTGTAGGCCTGCGATGGGTCAAAATTGCCAGTGAACGGCGCGGAGACGATGTTTCCGAGCGCATTAGCAACGCCCGAGATCTCGTCCGACAGTCCGAACGACGCGCCGTTCATCAAAATCGACTGCATTCCGCCGCTGCCGCCAAGTGCGTCCTGCGCCGCCTTCAGCTTGGTTGCACCAGGCGTCATTTTTCCCGCTACAGGCGTCGGCGCGATGGCGGCAACCGGCTTTTTGACCTCAACCGGCCCCTTTGCGTACTGCGCCGAACCCGATGCAGCGATCTGCGACTGTGCGAATGCGATCAGCTCGTCGTCGGTAGCATCTTCCGGCCCTTCGACAGTAATCGTCTTACCGTCCGGCGTCTGAATGTCGTACTGACGGGCCATTAGCGCACCACCTTGAAGCCGCGGGTCGATGCAGGCGCGGGCGTGTCGCCGAGCAGGTCGGAATAGCCCGCACGGGTCTGCTTCACGAGGGCGCGGATGTCATCGAGCGACTGTCGCCGCCCTTCAGCGGTCTGGGAACGGCTCGGCAGGCCAGCTTGCGCCAGCTTGCTTTCGTAATCCGACATCGCGCCCTCACCGGGAACGCGCGTGAGCTGCCGAACAAGCGGTGCGAGGTTGGAGATGGCAGCGTCGGCCGCACTATCCGCACCACTGATCCCGCCAGGCAGGCGTCCAGCAATCGGACCGGTGTATTTTGCCTTCTTGAGCGCAGCTTCTGCTCGGTTGAGCTGGTTCTCAAGCGCGGTCAGCGATGAGAGCTTGCCCTTTGCGAGCGCCACTGTCGCAGGCTTCGGTGCAACACGTCCTGCCGCAGCCATATCCTGCCCGCGCATGGTGATAGCCTGCCCAGACCGTGCCGTAGCAGCGCCAATATCCTGCCCCCGGCGACTGGTGGACGCACTAATGTCCTGCCCACGTCGTGACGTTTCCGCAGACACATCCTGCCCACGCACGGTAACCGCCTGCCCTGCAGCCTGCCGCTCGTCAGCCAAATACTTGTCAGCGCCAACGCCGATCGCGATCATGCCCTTCAAGTTCTCGTCGTGTGGATCGAACCCACCGATCTCGTCGGTCGACCAGCCGGCCTCGCGTAACAGGGGCGCATGCTCGTCGATGTAGGCCTGCCGCTTCTCCAACGGGAGGTGACTGGCGGCGAGCGACAAGGCAGCGGCAACACTGGTCTTCTGGCCGAACGCCTTGCGCTGGTTCTCGTCCAGATCGCCCATGTGCTTGATGACTTGGCCGGCAGTTTCGGGGTCCTGTTGGAAAATGTCAGCGACAGAGATAGGCGGCGCTGCCGGAACTTGCGGGCGAGCCGTGACGACGACCTCGCCATCAGGACCAGTGGTGGCTTGTTCCGGGGGCGCTGCGTAACCACCGCCCGTAGAGCCTGGTGTAGCGCTTGCGGTCTGGCGCAACAGGCCTGCACCGAGCGTACGAGCCTGTGTCGAGCGCAACGCATCCTGCGTCTGACGATCAGCCACGACGCGCTGACGATCGTTCTGCGACAGCGTGGCGGCAATGTTCGGATCAAGCGCCCAGAGCTGCGCCGGAACGCCGGAAGTGGGGTTGGAGCCGTACTGCCCTAGGATGTCCTGAGTCTTCTGCTGACGAGCCTGCAAACGGCCGGCATTGTAGCCGTCAGTTGTGATCTTGCCGATGTCGACCGGCCGTAGGATTCCCCAGTTGATGTCCGTCATTTCTGCCCTTCCAGCGCGGCGATGCGTGCCTCGATCTCGCGGACGTTCTCAGACAAGCCCGGGCGACCGCGGCGAGCCTCAAGCTTAGCCTTCAGCGCAGCGATTTCGTCTTCGCGGTTCATCCAAACGGGTTCCGACCGGCAAAGTAGCTGAACGGCTGCGACTGGATCATCCCGGATCCATTCGTAAGCGCGCCGTTGTTCGGGTTGTAGATGCCGCCAGGCGGGTAGTTCGACGGCAGCGCGGTCGGTGCCTTGTAGCTCGACTGCCCAAAATAGTTCGCAGCGGCTCCAGCGACCCCAGCGAGAGCGTTCTGCTGAGACTGCGCCCCATACAGCGCGGCGTTTGCTGCAGCCGACGACTGGTTGTTATTCGCTGCGGCCGACTGATTCATATATGCCATGCCCGAGCCAGTCACAGAGCCCAGCGCATTGAGCCCCGCGCCCTGCTGGTTCGATAGCTGCCCGAGGTAGTTGGAGAATTCTCCGCTGGCCTGCTGCTGCCCATAGTTGAGCAAGGCCTTCTGCGCCGCGCCGCTCTCCAACGCGCCCTTGGCCGCGTAACCGGTATTGATCGCGCCATAGCCTTCCGCGAGCCGGCCAGCATATCCGGTCGAACCCTTGTACGCTGCCAGTGCATCGTTTGCCGCCTTCGTGTCGCCGCCAAGGCCAAGCAGGGCGTTGATCTGCGAACCAGCTGCGTTGCCGCGGTCGACGGTAGGCGTCGCCAAGCCCATGTTCGTGTTGTAAATTTGAAGAGCCTGTGCGCGATCGGCTGCTGCCGACTGTGCTGCGATCTTCGCCGCCTTCTTCGCGCCCTTGCCACCGGTGATGCCCCCGATGAGGCTACTAGCTGCCGAAATCCCGGCTGCTGCAATCAGAGGTGCGACCATTCGACTTCCTCATGACGAAGAATTCCACTTCGCCGCTCACATGGTGGAAGCCGATCCCGGCGCGCTCAAATCCAATCTGACGGTTAAACCAACGGACGTGCCGTAATAGTAGGGGAGTTTGCCCCCAGAGCATGTCGCCAAAGTTATCGAGGGCCCATTCGCAGATCGCTCGACCTTCGCGGACAGCACGACGACCGCGGCACGACGGCAGGAACATCGTATGCCCCTGCCAGACACCAGGTGCTGACCATTCGAAGATACCTAGCGCATCAGTACCGTTCGACACGACGGCATATTCTGCCGGACGATCTAGACACTCAGAGAAGTCGAGCGCACCGGTTTTGCCAAGATCGAAATAGGGCAGCACCGACGGATGATTGGCAATAGCGTTGATCAGCGTTGCTTCAACCTCGCGCCGGATCATTCGAGCTGCACATTCGGTGCGACAAAGCCGGGACGACGCGGACCAGTCCCACCATCAACCGTGCCGGTCGTCGGAATCGTCACCGCCCCAACTACGTGCGTATCGCCGGTCTGCACCGGGGGAGTGGTGGACGCGATGTAGGTCACCAACCCGCCGCTGCGATCCGCATCGACATACGACACGTAATCGCTGTCACCCATGCCGGTAGCCGCTGCTGTCCCGCCCGAGATTGCTGCGCTGGTGCCGTCCGCGTACTTTCTCGTATGCGCCGCGATGGTGATCAGCGTAGTGCTAGCGGTGACCACGCTGTCAGGCTCGATATAGCTACCCTGTAGCGCCGCCTCGCGCTTCTGCGCGTCCGTAGTTGCCTGCGCACCGTCTGCGGCGTCCTGCGCGTTATCGGCAGCGGCCTTGGCTGCGGCTGCGGCTGCTTTGAATTCCTGAATGGCCGCGTCCAGCTCGTCGGTAATGCCTAGAATTTCGACAATCTCGTTCAGCACCAACTCGATCTGCTCGGCAAAAGACTGGAAGTACCGCGTGAAGGTAAGCGTCGGCTTGCCGTCCTTGTCGACGATTGGCGCTAGTGACTGAAGGCGCGGTAGTCGGATCATCGCGAACGCCCGCCTTGGATTTCGTTGGCACGCACCGCAGACACGCGCAGCCGCACCGGGTCAGTCACACGGATCTCAAATATCGCGCCAGGCGCATCGAACGAACCGAACCTGCGCCACATAGCTCGAGCTCGGTATTGACCCTGCTTGCCAAGGTTGGACTGGCGCCAATCGCTCCACGTCCGCCCGCCGTCACGCGACGATCGCAACTCGACGAGCGGATCTGACCCCTGCCCTACCAGCACCGGGGTTGCGCCGAAGTCAGCGTCGAGATGGATTACGTCAAGCGGGTAGCTACCGTCGGTTACTGGCTGGAACGCGGTGAACAGGCGTTGCAGGATCGCCCCGCCATCGGTGAACGCCTTGTCGCTCATTCCCCACACGGTGCCGTTCACTGCATCTCCGAACAGCGGCACGCCTTCGACAGCAGTTGCGCATCGCCCGCGCCAGTTTGAGAAGCCGAAGCTGGCGAACTCACACCATTCCTGCGTGGCCACGTCATAAGCCAGGGTTTCAGCGTCCAGGCGGACACAGAAGAATTTGTGGCCTTCATATTCGAATGAGAACGCCGACACTGTTGTTGAAGCGGCGATACGCTCCTCGATCCCCGCGTCAGAAAGCCCCTCAGGTGCAGCGCCTGACCGATACACGCGGTGATCATCGCCGATCCAGAACAGCGAGTTATCCAACGATGCCGCGCATCCGGTTGCCAACACGCCGCGCTGATAGTTGCGGCCCTCGATGCGTGAGAAGGGCAGCACGCTATCGCCAGTCAGTGCCCACGGTTCGATCGTGGACTGTCCCAGCAGCCAGAGCACGTCGCCGATGACCATCATATCCAGAAGTGCATCTGGAGAGCTCTCGGCTGCAGCGTAATCAAGGCCATCCCAGCTTTTGCCGTTTAGGATCGCCGACCAGTAGAACCGTTGCGTGCCTTCACGCACCGCGATGAAATATCCACCTAAATACGCCGTCGCGATCGTATTTGCATCATCCGGGAATGCGACCTTTTCTAAAGTCGTCAGGTCGGTCCGGTACAAAGGCCCACCCACTGTGACGATGACTTCTGACGCAGAGGCGGCAAAACTTGGCTCGCCAGCACCCACCATGTTTCCAAGCAGGGAAGTGCCGTAAAGATTGTTCCCCGACACAGCTAGGGCGACTCCATTGAGTGTGCCAGCTTGATAGTAAATCCCGCGGATAGGCCCGGGGCCGCGCTCGTACACCGGCACAAAGCCAGGGCGGGACATCAAGACGACGCCATCCTGCGACGTAGCCGCGCCCTCAACGAACATATTGATCAGGCGCAACTCAGGCAGACCAGCGGCAAGGCGGCGATACGTGCCTTTCCCATATGCAAGGGAGGTCACGGGTATGCGTCCAAGTCAGAGCCGATCTGATACGAGGCCGGTCGGTCAAAATCGAGCATGTCGCGCTCAAGCTCGGCCGCGCGTTGCGCCACCAGCTGAACCGTCTGCGGATCCGTGCGCGCTTTACCAAACGTAGGCGCTAGACGCACTGCGAGCGCCAGCCATACCGCTTCCTGGAACATCTGCGGCACGTCGACGGGGTCGGATGGCTGCACGACATCGGCGGTGATGCGGCCGTAGCTGTAGCGGACTGTGTACGGCTTATCCGGCACCGGCCAGAGTTGCATCGTTAAACCCGACGTGGCGCTGATCAGCGTATAAGCGACCGGAGTGGCACGCGTTGCCTTGTTCGGTAGCGAGGCATATTGGTCTGCCTCCCACTGAGCCATCAGCCGTTCCGCCCCATTCGTGACGAGCCGCACGCCGCTTACCGACAGCGCGCCAGGCAGCGGCATAGACGAGACGCCGACCGCGAAATCCACCGAGCCGTCGGTATCGCGCCAGAGGTTCAGCCCCTTTGCTGCGTATGCCTTGAGCATGGAGTTCAAGCGCAGGATGCCGTCGGCGAGCTCGTCGCTGGTCGGGTTCTCGCCGGAGGCCAGCACGCCGATCTCGCGCATGGCCTGCGTCACCATATCTCGCGCCGTCATTGAGAACGTCGTCGCCATTACAGGTCATCCGCGGTGATAGGGTTGTCGGGATCCGCAAACACTGGTTCCGGCTCAGGACGCGCATTGCGGAGCGGGAGGCCTTCGGGACGCAGCTTCGGCGCTCTCAAATCGCGCGGCTTGTTGTCGAAGTCGGCGTCGCACACCATCAGACCGGTCCATTCCTTGCGGAGGTCTCGCAGGTCGTATTCGAACCCGCATCGATCGCAGATGGCACGCGCCACGCTTGTCTCCTGAATAAGTTACCCGGCCTTTGGGGCACCGGGTCTTCCCTTCATCCGCCAGGGGGCAGCGGACGAACCGTTTAGACGCCCTGCGAACCGAAGATCGCGCGAGGATCGGCCCAGCCGGCAGCGTACCGCTCGGTGGCCTTGGCCTTCACGTTCTCGGTGTCGAAGTCGTCG